>JAABUK010004096.1_pt1 | contig 24058 bp, 24 predicted proteins | sample 5559141 | NCBI WGS metagenome assembly JAABUK01 (sample SAMN10711869, study PRJNA513367) | rock metagenome | isolation source: Antarctica rocks | place: Antarctica: Victoria Land, Pudding Butte nord | collected 2016-01-03
TACAGCTGACCTTGTAATCACTGGCGTCATCTGAATCTCCTTTCTAGTGTCCTGGTCAGATTGAGGACTATCAGGTCTCCCGCCCTTCTGGTCGTTACTCGCATGGCCTGGCGGCTGGCTGATGTTTCCCTTCCTAATCTTAGATGCAGATCGTGAAAGTGTTTTTTCCGTTGCTGGGCTAGGACTTGCACTTGACGCTCTTGCGAGGTTTTTGAGTAGACTATGAGAATCTCGCCGCTCGTGGCTTGGTCGCCGAGAAGATCGCGCGCTTTGCTTCTCTTGGTCTGTTTCCCGAGGACTACTCTTGTAGACCACTACTGGTGTATCTGGAATAGGGTCACCTTCGTCGACTGGCGCTGGGTCTAATCTTTGAAATTGACTCTTGCCGTTGATTGCGTGGTTCAAATGGGAATTCACAGAAGACCGTCGCCTTTGCGGGGTTCCATTCACCTCACCATTCACACGATGCTGAAGATCTTCAGAAAAGGAGCTAGGTTTTCTCCGTCGTAAAGGCTCTTCCGATGTCTTCTCTCGCAGTTCATCCAATCGGTTTGTCGTTACAGCCCTTTTTTCCAGACTCTCCATTTCTCTTTCTCGAATGCGGTCAAGCGAAATGTTTCGAATCTGAATCGGCGGACTCTCAGAAACTTGCAGAAATCGTCCCGTGAACTCATCGTCGTTAATCTCCCAGTCCTGGAGTTTATCAATCGTGCTGTCGGATTTTCTCGCATTTGTCGGAGTTGAGCCACGAGACGATGCTGTTGGCTGCGACGATCTATCCTCGCCAGCCGGAAGAGGTGTTTCAGCTGCAGCCTTGATCCACTCATCTATAGGTTCCTCCCACTCTCGCCTTGAAGTTTCAGCTACGACTGGGCTCTCAATCTTCTTTTTCGGCACGTCTCCTGTATACCTCCCACTCTTACTGTTGATTCGACTGAGCCAGTCTCTGCTAGGCCTTGCTTTCCGAGCCCAATCTTTTGGAACATTGAGAGACGGGTCGGATCCTCTGCTGCTTACACTCCCTCCAAACGTACTTCCCAGGGACTCGTTGCTTTCATTACGCCGCCGCAGGTTTTCCACAGTGAGACCAACCTTTTCACCTATACGCGCTTTCCTAAACATCTGCCCTTGCAGCACTCCGTGCAACCTTTGGGCATCCTTGGCGTATTGCGATTCTACTCTCCCAGCTGATCCATCCCGTAAGCTGTCTAGGCTCGACAGGACTGATGTAGTATCCGAATGTAATGTCATATCATCCCCGGTCTGCTCTTCTACTAGCGCCATGTCCTCGATTGATGTACGTGGCGACGCTCTTCTAGAGGCTTTCAACGAAATCGGAGATGCAGAGTCCTGTATTCGCTGCAATCTTATGAGATCTGCTTCTCGAGATCTATCTGAGAGGGGTAAAGGATATTGATATGTTTCCATATCGTCTATCGACTCTTCCTGCGCTAGATTCTCCTCGTCGTCGATCCGCTGATATGCTTCGGCAAGGCCACGGGGAGGAGACGAAGCCGATGATAGCGGAGAGACTATCGAACCTACGGGCCCTCGTGTTGGACTTGGAGTGCCCGACCGTGTGTAGTTCTCTGCTTTGCTCACTGGTCTCGGCAGGCCTCGCGGAGTAGCCTGTGCCGGGCGAGGCTTGACTGACTGCCGTACACGCTTCTTGCTGGATGAAGATGATGATGAAGGGGGCCGATTCTCGTCGTTTGTGGGGGATGTAGATTTGAAGGCTGCCGCCAGCGATCTTCGCGTGGGAGCATCCAATGCTTGTCGTGGCTTCGCGTCCACGCCATGCCCTGCAGTTTTCTTCGTAGGGCTGGGTGTTGGTATGTGGGACGTGTTGAGACTGTCAGTGTTAAAGTCGAGCGCTTGCCTTGAAGGGGCGTATCTGCGTGTAGCAAATGTCGAGGGTTGGTCGCGTTTTATCTGATTGATAGGCTGTCTTCGCTTCCTGCTTTCGGTCTCAGAGCTATTTGAGGCCATCTTGAAGCGCCGAGATGGATTGATAGTCTCTCAATGCATAACATGACCTCTTCTAGGCATTGATAAGAGAACTGAAGACGCTGCCAGAGCGGGTATTCGTGGGAAGGATCGACAATTGTTTTGATTTGCTGATATCATGATCGCGAAACGCTGGGATTGGCCAGCTCACCGAGCCCTATGGTATGAAACACATATATACTTACTAGTCGTATTTTTTTTTAAATGCTCTGGTCAAACCACTATAAGACCCTCGGACCACCAGAAATGTCAATAAACACATAGAAGTGCTTTTCGAGATCCGTCTTCGTCATGATCGCGACCCGGCCACGGAGGCTTACCAGGACTTTGTCGCTTGGGTGGATGAGAACAGTGTCCTAGGAGCTCGAGGAGCTGCAGCGGAAATCAATTATGCCTTTCTACCAGTCACGAGATTACAGAGCTACTTCGACCGTCGCCAGCTATCTAAGCTGTTAGAAGTCCTGTTCAAAGATGACGTGCCTCCGGATCATCGCATCCTGCGCGAAAAATATTCCAAGGTCTTCTGCATTCTTCTCTATATCGGAAAGAGAGAATATATCGAACACTTCATGCAGCATGAGAGTCTCAACGATCAAAGGCTTCCTTTTGACCCTCAACGTCCCACCCACTTCCCGAGTGACCAGGAGTTCTTCTCGAATTTTTACAAAACGCAGTGCATGCTTTGCGTACCAAAGTTCCACTACAACATCGCTGAGAAGTTCGAGAAAGACCGTATTCTACCCATCACTGAGAAATGTAGAATTGATGCCAGAGGTAGCGCGAAGTTCTATAGAATAAAGATACATGAAGCCTACGATCGTTTGGTTCCCTTAGGCAATGAGCAAAAGGTATGGGCGATGGTTCTTCCCTTCTCACAGCAGAATTGCTTTGAGCTAATAAAACACAGGATTTCAGCAATCACCCTCACACATACATTCTGAAGACTTATCGCACACGCGATGCCGAAAAGTACTACAGAGCAGAGGTGAGCGCATTTAGGAAGCTTACTTTAGTTGGCAAACCGCCATCGAATCTGATAGGTTTCTATAGGAGTTTTGTGCAGAACTATACCTACAATCTGATTTTGAAATTCGCAGATAAGGTAATTTGAAACAGTACTTCCGAACAACATCATCGCCGTTCAGTAGAGAAGACATAGTTAGCTTCTGAACCGAGCTTTTCAAGATGATACAGCCACTGAGTACGATACATGAAGTGGCGCAGAGTGAAATAGAAGGGTCACAATCCTTTCAAGGATATGGTTGATAGCTTTTGCGAGTAGAAGGAACAAGGCAAATTGTGACCTATAGCAGGTGACACCAAGACGTGAAACCTTCAAAAATCCTTGTCAAAAGCGACAACAGAGAATCGCCTTATGATTATCAATTTAAGCTAGCAGACCTTGAGTTGAGTCATTTCAGGCCTAATAAGAAACCATACGAGGATATTGCAGATGCAGACTTCTATGACATTCAGACATATGATAGGCCATATCCTTCACAATTCCAATGCGTATCACTTACAACGCAATGCACAGATGCCCCGGAATGCTACAGATTCGATTCATTTCTTCAGACAGCGAAACTTCAAGTCAAGCAGAGTGTCGATAACTGGTTCCTCGATTGCGTATTCAGTGAAGCAGTCGTTTGAGTTGTTTGTGAATGACAAGGGCTCGAACATTATAGCCAGATGCGCGTCGACGAGACTTACGATACTTCAGACTTCAAAGATGGAAATTGCTTTCACAACGACAGCTTTGTGCTTGATGCGGTCAAAGAAATGCACAAAATTCTCAACGAAAGAATTCGTACTTCGAACAAGATCACTGAAAAAGTTTATAGCTACATGATCAGAGAAATGTTGACTGTGTTCGATCGTTCTAATGCTCGACCTGAAGCGATAGTCTTATGAAGAAGATCGCAATGAATCCTCAAGAAGGTAGAGGCTTCAGCTAGAACTGTCTTCAATCAGCATCTTCATAGCTCTAAGGCTTTCCCCTCACAAAGACGACCACAAACCCCTTTAGAAAGGCCTCTAAACCTACAGGTTGATCAATTTCACTCAAGTTCATCGCATCAAGATCAGAGACGATTATCTGAAGATAGTGTCATGAATAGGCGTACGCTATCTAGAAATTCAAGAAACGCAAACAAGAATTACACCCGTGTCAATGTCGAAGATCTTTCAAGCCCCGACGAAGATGATACACAGCTCAACGGGTTCGAAGTCAACGAATCACGAAGAAGTGCACAACTAAACCCCAGACCCTCGCGAAGCCAAGAATCAAGATCTGCCCAGCCCAGTTTGACCGAACCTACTCAGTGTCAATACAATATCGAATATTTATCTCAGTCCCCTACTTCCCTGTCGAATGATATTCCTAACCTCGATGGAAAACCGAGTCTGCCATTTGAGACTAACGAAGGAACATATCGGAATGGCGATCTTCAGCGGCCTGGACAAGGTACGGAAACACCTGCACAGAATCATAGCCAGCGCATTCCATGTTCTGCCTCTCTCGAACCTTCGACTCAGAATACAAAGTCCGCACTGCCCAATTTGACGATCTTTAATGCGCAACAGTTGGTTCAAGACAGAAAGACTTGGAACAGAAATCGACATTTTGATGATTTAAGCCTTCAGTCCCTATTGAATGAACGCGACCACGTACGTACGCTGCTCCGTTCATAGTACTTATTCTGACTTCTTCTTTAGGTTTTCTTAATTGATAATAGTGATTCTATGATAGAACATTGAGAAGAGGTGCAGAAACTTTCTAAGAGCTTGGCTTACACGGTCAAGGATGGTGACCCCGATGGGATAGAGTTATATTTCACAATATTCACGGAGAAACACAAAAATGAAGATACAACGCCGCTCTTGAATGTGCTATAGCGTAAAAGACCAGAAGACTTCTTTGATATTAAGAAACGTCTATACGATATTTTACAGCAATACCAGTCAAGACTCTCAGTAGATACCATTCAGAAGAGTCGCTTTAGCTTTAGACTCTTCAGCTTCAGATCCGCAGTAACTTCTGTGAGACCTCTTAGTTTGTACATTCTCACAGACGAAGCCTGGCAGAACATCATCAATGTCAAGAGACCAATCGAGAACCTTGTGTAGAAGCTTGTGAAGCATAACTATCGTGCGGATCAAGTCGTAATTCAGTTCATCCGCTTTGGAGACAACCCAGATAGTATTCAACGACTAGAATGGTTGAACTCTAGTTTGGGGCTAAGGCTGTACGTATCAGGACTTCAATTTTTCCATTCTATTTCCAGAATTGAATTTCATGATGCCTATCAAACAGCGACATTTTCGATACCGAACCCTCTAACGAGAACGTTTGGAAAATGCTCTTGGGTGCGATCAACAAGAGGTTTGACAACGACAACTATTCAGACAGCCCGAGCGACCCGCTACGCTCTGGGACTACAAGAGAATCTAATGGGTTTGCTGCTTACCAGTAATTCAAGCTCTTGGGCGACGCTGCCGCAATGTTACACCTCACACTATATAAGATTCCGGGTTCTATATACAGCTTTCTCTTTATCGTCGCCTTACCTTTGACGTGCCTTCTGGATAACACACCATATCACCGCGATTACACAGTACACGCGAAGCTTTTATTAGAGAGGCGGCTCATACATGTTCCGTGTCCAGCCACAAGCTGTCTCGTATATTCTCATGGATTGTTTATGGAAAAACCTTTGCTTTATTTGTGGCCGCATCAAATCAGAGGCCATATTTGCCTTAGGGGGCTCTTATCTACGAATACGAGGCGGGACTCAGGAGGCCTTTTCTTTCGCGGCACGAACTTGGTGGAGCTTTGCAGGTAGACGGTACGTACCTAACGATATCATGTACAAACCGAGAGGGATCATCTGTGGATTGGATCAAATGGTAAGAAAAAGGCGACATTTTAGTTGAAGTGAGCTTCTTAATAATATTGTGGGAATATTCTCTGTATCTGGGCATCTTCTCTTATATCTGGGACTTTTGATCTTCTGTCTTTCTTTGTTGCACGTACCTTTTGTAACCAGACGACGCAATGATACGGGAGGAAATTACGAATTATATGCTAGATACCCCCCTGGATTGGATTTTTGGGCTGGATGGCCGAAAACTGGCGTTTTGTATATACATACCTTCACAAAAGCTGCGCATCAGGGAGTGATGTCGACATAGGTTAGGGAGTCTGCTGAGACTTGGTTATGGAAAATTGAGAGCCGATGAAACTGGTTGGTCAATACTATTCAAAGAAGGTGGTGATTTTATCTGTTCAAAAGAACATGATTGAGTGCAACCTAATACTTTTAGTATACAAGTGCCATTACTAGGTAGCCAGCCACAACGTACTCGAAGACAACCCATAAAAGCCCTTGACCAAATCGGAAACAGCATAACCGAGGGGAAGCCGCCCAAGAAGCCCAAACTCGAGTACTGAATAACAGCCATTTCGAAGCCGGCAACTGTCTGCGATCGCTGTTTCACACGTACACACAGAGTAACTGATACAGATATATATTCATTGATTAATCTCCTCCGCACCGCCTCGCTGCCACCAGGCCTCGCCGCCGCCAAGGGGAAGCAAGGGCTCTCAACAGCTGCTTAGCGAGCGTCAAGGAACTCCCTCCATCTCAAGACTGAGCTACATATGAAGTGGGTGAATAGGAAAAAAGAGATCTTCTGCCCCGAAATCGAGGAGATGAGCCAAGAGCGCCCTGTCTGGCAAGCTGGAGTGTGTAAATACGTAAAAACGACTCTTTCCACTCCGTCGCTTATCATTCATGGTTTCCTTCTGAATCTAAAACACAGCAGCTCAGCTAATTCTCGAAGTTTTTTTTTTCTTTTTAAACAATCATCGTAATCACTCAAAACTCAATAATGCATTACATCGTCATCGATTTTGCTTCTTTTTTTTCAACCCCTTTATTTCCTTCCAAGCCCACCCAAAAAAAAAAAATTTCTCCATATGTTTTCTTACTACAGTAGTAGATACACGAACAACTTCCAAAGAATTCCTGTGTTCTGATCCAGTTTTGGTCTTTTTGGCATTTTTCATTCAAGTGATTATATCATTTTTGGTAAATGCATTGTTTTTTCAGCAAAATCTTCTTCACGTCGGCGGCTTTGTTAAATGCAAAGTTTCCCTTCAAGTCAAGATCGTGGGTTTCCTGTAGGTCTCATCACATACCCCAGTCCCATGTGGCAGAAGGGAAGACATGGCTATCGATTGGCTTTTGTTCTGGCTAGCATCGCAACTGTGTGCCGCAATACTGGACAGGAAGTGATTGGCTTCACGTAGTAGCTTTCACCCGGGGCTTTCCTCGGGCAGAAAGATGAGAGTGTGTAGGGTTGACTGTCCTTCCATATTAGAGGTCATCTGAGCAGCTCTTCCAGGGCCCACGATTACCGGAAAAATGCCTTCAATGCCTTTGACCTGTGTATATTTGGCAAGGATCATAAGACATCGGTATAAGACTTGGATATATTCTATCTCAAAGGCAGTTGGCACAAGAACAATCACACAAGCTAATGCTCGAGGTATACCGCCACTCTAGATCTAAACCATCCGTTATGAGAATTCTAACAAGTGTGCCTCCCATTGAACATGATGCCAAGCGCTGGTACAGAAACACGTTACAGTGCAAGCCATTGCTCAAGACATACGACCGCCCAAGAAAGCCAAACGTAACTCATCAATCATCCGTCGCTCAAGCCGTATCTAGGTAAGCTACTTCAGGAATGGAAAACACCGAGTGCGCCAATGCTCAAGCTATGCCTCCAAACAAGCTGCCCAAAGACAAAATACGAGTATCCACGCCTTACAATTTGGGGCGCCAGAAAGGTATAGAGAGACAATGAACATTATGAATGTGCGGCTTGGGGGTTATAGACAGAGGGAAAAGAAGATTGACTTCTCGGCTCAAGCACTTTGGCCACTTCGACCCTTCTCTTGTTTGGAGGTTTGGCTGCCCCCAGCTCGAAGAGCTTCTCTTTGCTGTTTGGCCCTTCGATGCTCCTCGGCCTCTTTTTGTTTTGCACTTTCGATTTTCTCTTGAGAGCTGACCCGATCCGCTTCTCGAACGCCTAAAGAAAATGACGTTAGTAATGGTTGAAGACTGATCTAAGGGGGAGTGTCACTAACTTTTGCTAGGCTTCTTGAGCCCCGCGACAAGAACGTTGTGGTCGAATATGACGAGGCCACATTTGGATGCAAAGACATTGCCAAGTATAATTTCATACGGTGCATTTTCGACAACATAGAAGGTTTCATCGCGGACGATCCTGAATCGCATTTTCCTTGAGAAAGGGAACGTAATTTTCCCACACGGTTTTACGTCATGCCCGCCAAGACCGACGAGAGTCGGGGAATCTTCATGCCCTAGGAGTTGAATATACGTTCCGAGTTCGCACCAGTCGACGGTTTCTTTTGAGACAAGGTTGACGTCCGCGCCGGGATCTATGAGAGCTGGACAAGCTTTCTTGATGTTTCCGTCTTTGTCCCTAATTTCGATCTCCATTACTCTTCCGTCCTGGGGTTCTGCCACTCAATCAGCATGTTTACGAGCTTGAAAAACTATCCTCTAACAGCTACCGGGGTATGGGTAAGGGTATCAGAAACTAACCACTTACTGGTGATGAACTGAATTTGAGAACCAGTACTGGAAGGCCGAGACATTGAGGTGAAAGTGTTGGCGGATCTGTTTACTTCTAGTTCCGTCTCGGTGTGATCGAAGACGTATGAACCAGAGAAAGTGGATTTTGTAGTGGTCGATTTTTCGTATGTTCCTTGAAAGACCGTAAGACCAGCTCCACACCCAAGAGAGGACGACTGGCAAGCGTAGCTGCTAGCAGCATTCACAGAGTCCTCTTCTGCCAATCCAATGTTTAGCCTTCTTGACCTCAGCAGAAAAGCTTCTCCAAGCATCCTTGTGGATTCCGAGTTGTAGGACGGATATTTATTGCGCACATATGAGATATAAGGCTTCGCAGCTATTGTGACATCGAGGGCTGACTCGCCAGGGCCGTTCCTTGTCATGTCTTCGCGGATATAGTCTCTTACATGATGCTCCAATGCAGGGGCCAATTGGAAGAGGCAATCGATGTGGATTCGTAGGATACATATGACTGAGGAGTACTTCGGGGCTCGGTTCCCGGTTGCAATTGATATGCTTGCGATTGACCGAGGGATCTTTGACCAAGGAACTTTTGTAGGCTTTACAGGAGCATTCTTGGAATGTTGAGCAATTGGTGGCATGGGGCCCGCGTTCGAAGGTGTTCGCGGGGGCCGATGAAATGTAGATGCTGGGCCCTGTTTTCTAGGATGTGGAGCGTTCAAGGTAATACTGCATTCTGATGTCTCTTGATGATCTTTGAAAACTTCCTGGGCAGTGTTTATCAGTTCTTCGATCTCAACACGGTTGTAACCGTGGGCGGTGGTAGGGGTGACGCGTAATGCTGTAGGAGGACGATTAGATGTATTCAAAGGAGAAGATAGAAGATCTCACTTCGATCTAGAATGATTAGAATCCGAAGAAGGCGCGTTCCCACTTGGTTCATGAGATTTTCGTGAATATTCAAGAGCCCATCTAACTTTCCCTCTTCGGCAGAGAACCCGTCTCCCCACAACACGAGTCTTGATCGCTGCTTCGACAAAGGGTTATAAGAACCCGTACCTTTATACGTATCTCGCAGAATCCCGGCGAGAGTCAGATCGTTGAGGAAGAGTCCTTCGGCTAAACATAGGTTGACATTTGATGGCGATGACATCTTGCAGGAGGATCGCTGCCACCTAGGTAAAGACTGCGTAAATCGACGCCTGAGAGCAGAATCACAGTGGTGGACTTTCTTGGAGTGTCATACACGGGACTCGAGGAGGAACATTGGCAACATAAGCATTCGAACCTTGAAAACCAATGATTGTTGGTAGACTTGGCTATGTAGATCTACCTATGTGTAAACAATGTATGAAGTACCTAGGGATTATCGAGCGGTAGGTTAGTTTGCTTGTGAGTAACAAATGGTTGCATGCTGAAGAGGGATTGTGAAGTGTATTTAGGTAGGTCAGTAGCAATTTGGAGGGGCAGGGCCAGGGCAACCCCACCGACAACAACATGTTGGTTGAAGCATTCGCCTGAACACGTTAGACACTAAACTTCGGTGCGTGTGGTGCCTGGAACGTACGGTAGCAAGGGTACGGGTACATCATGTTAGCGTGCTGAGACCCAACTCTTTCACCGCCTTTGCTTTTATCTTTCTACGCATCACGCGACCTGTGAAAGCAACTCACACGCTTGTTCACAGGCGACAACATACTGATATCTTCATGATTTCTCGAATCATTCGATAGGGCGGCATGAAGAAAGTCTGCATTGTCTCTAGCGTGATCAAAGGTTCCCGAAAAACTATCATTATTTCTGCTTACGGGCCAAGCAAGTGGAAGACCCTGACGTGGATCCTGGGAGCTACAAATATGTAACATCGCCACTGCAGGGGGACTCCGACTGGGTTGTCGGGTCTGGCTGTTTGGTACCACAGCCCACAGTGAGGATGACGGGGATGAATCGTCACGATCATGGGACGAGGGGGATCTGAATCCTGGGAGCCTCAGACGTGCATGGCTAAGCCCCTTCGGGTTAGCTCTGCTTACCTAAGCACGTCATCAACATATCCAACGACATACATTCAACCGTCGGTTCTAGTTGAACATCTGAATTGATCGTTGATAGCTTTTTTGAGTCTGTATTCCATCGCAATTGAATCACGATATCGAGCGACCTGGCTTCACTCGCTTTTTACCCGAAATTTCGATAGCAACCAAGAATCACTGATCACCTGCTAGCTCGAGTTTATTCCTGTCGGTGGATTTCAATATTGATCTTTGCCTTCGAGTGTGTACAAAAAGAATCCCAAGATAGTGGTTGCGTTGTTGCGTCGGCATTTCGGGAAGGCAGCCCGCAGAATTGAAGTTGCTAAAACAGCCCTCAGCAACATTGTGGGCTGATTTCTGGCCCGAGGCGGCGAGGCCAGCCTCGAGCCGGTCAGAAGCCACATTAGCATCTTTGAGCGAATCTTGCTTGAAATATTTTGCCTTCAACGAAATTTTGCAGTCGGCTCGGCCACCACCCTACTCACCACCCTACATGCTCGCCTACCTACTCATCACTTTACCTACTCGCCTACCTACTTGTTCAGCTACCAACTCAGCTATCTACTTGTTGATCTACTCGTCAGCCTACTCGCTTCAAAACATGCTTCAAAACATGCTTCATGCGACGTGTTCGAACACGCGTTATTCACTCCATGACCTACTTCATAGTATGCTTCATACACGCTTCATAGCACATGCTAATTAGCTCAATAGAAAGCACCCTCCATGACTCAACATCAAACTCCCTATCGAGCTCCTTATCGAACACCCTACATGCTTCAAAATACGCGTCGGTCGAGCGCATAACACACGTCAAACAGTGCTTCAAACAATGCTTTCTACATGGCTTTCTCCATGGCTCCCTCCATGATTCCCTACCAAACACCCTTCATGGTTCCCTTCATGGCTCCCTCCATGGCTCCCTACCGAACACCCTCCATGACTCCCTACCGAACACCCTTCATGACTCCCTTCATGGCTTCCTCCATGATTCCCTACCAAACACCCTCCATGATTCTCTGCATGGCTTCCTCCATGGTTCCATTCATGATTCCCTATCGAACATCGAATGAGCATAGCAAGGTTCAATTGAATAATCACTGCTGATTCTATATGAAGAAGCTCGATAACAGAGAATCATAAGGGGTCAATGCGATGGCTCGTAGGATTGAGCTATTGGAAGTGAAAATAGCAGCCACGGAAGCCGCAATATACATAAAGATCAATCTGCTAAGATCTTACAAACGGGAGACATTCTATACGCCAAAGAAGCTCGATCTATGATCAGTGATAGGCTAGGTTTGAAGAATTTGAGGCAAAAGGCCCGCGATGAGCGTATCGAAAAGCAGTATACTAACGAGCTAATAAAGGTTTATAAGCGTTGTAAGGTTCATATTGAGGTATGGCAGACGGAACAGAAGGCCTGAAAGGTTTTATATAAGGCTGTTTTGAAGAAATTGCTATGAGCCGATGAGTGCATACTAAGCGAAGAATGAGCTTAATGCGGGGTACGGATAGGCGTCGCGAATGCTTAATGGCTGATGATTTGAAGTACAAAGAATGGGATCGACCTTTGTGATGTCGACAGAGACGTTGTCGCTCCTCCTTTCGGCGACGGAGAGTTACAAACGCCTCTTCCAAGCATTGGCGTTGCATCGGTCCTACAGTATCGTTTTTGAGGGCGTGATCGCCATGTTCGATACGCAAAAGGCACTCTATATAAACGAAGTCACGTTGATGCTACTAGCTGTCAGCGAGTGCCCTCAAGATATCGAAGACCTACTGAGAAAACCCGATCATCCACTACACCAAAGCCATGCGCTAAATGAAGCGTTGGAGAACAGTCTAGGAATTTTCTTTGAGCGCTGTAGGAATTTACTGTGCTCGATCAACGGAACACTCACAGATATAATTCGGGATCCAAAACGGTCAATAGCTCTTGTTGGGTATACTGTGAGTTATTTTAAAGCGGAGGACTCATCGAATCACCCTTTACTCGTTATCATATCAAACCTACCAGGCGTGACTTACTCCTGCTTAGGATACCAGAAAAAAACCCCTCATCTCTCGAATACTGGCACGGCCAACTAAACGCATTCGATGGGATGGGCTGGACAAATATATTGAACATCTCCGCCAGTACAACGAGGGCATTCGTGACATAATGGCGGGGGTTTCAGAGAATCCCAGGGAACCCACGGTTAGACCTTCGTCAGCTCGGTCAAGGCACAGATCTGCCGCTCAGTTCACCACCATCAGAAGAGCATCGCTACAGGTGCACGAAGAAATGTCTAGCTCATGCAGTGGTCCTCCGAATCTCAAAATATAAAGTCTCTGAAAATTTGTATCAAACTTCATGTCAAGGACTCTTATAGGGAGGACATTTCTACGGTACGTTTCCGCTTGATTGTGATAGCCTTGAATGAAGCAGACGTGTCAGTCGATGAGCCTGTGTTTTTGGTGGTGGAAGCTTTGGTACAGGGTATTCGAAATATGTCAGAACCACTTGGAAGTGGCAACAATCTCTACAGAGACAATACCGAAGAGATATCGTCAGAAAAGTTGAGGCTTCTTCGAGGACCTCATGATATTGATATACTATCATCTTTCTACGGGAACGTTACCAGGTCTAGCTTGAATTTCTCTTCGTTATCGGTAGGGGACACTGGATCTATGTCTTCATCCTCTTGTCTAGGAAGTACAGAGCTACCCAATGGTCTGGGAACAAAGAATATTAACCTTTGGCCTAACGGACATCAACCAACAAGTAACACTGCGAAGCGCTCGCTACGCATTGGGTTCTTGCATCAGACGCCAGGTTCAAGTGGCACTGTATACTACTCATCTGTTGACAGCCAGCTCCTGCCTACATGCGACTTGGTATCTCTTACTGATGCTTTAATACAAGCAAGGGATGCTGGAAGCGTAATCCCCGTTAAAGACAAGCTTCAACTTGCAAAGATATTGGCTATGAGCGTGCTTCGATTCCATTCAACACCCTGGCTTAATGATAGATGGAGTAGTAGCGATATCTACGTCTCTAAGAAAGAAATTTCGACCAAGGAAAGTTATTTCAGCGAGCCTTGCTTGAACGTAAGACTCTCAATGGGTATGGCGTCCTACAAAATATCCGAGCCATCCAAGAAGAACCCAAGGTCTATCACTGTAGCTCGGAATGAGGTGATATTCAGTCTTGGCGTCGTGTTACTTGAGATAGGATTTGGTACACCCATACGTGAGATGCAGCAGGCGGAAGATTCCGAGCAGGGAAATATTGAACACGACTATTATTCCACAGCGCAAAGGCTGGGGCGGTTGGTATCCAAGACCTTGGGCGGGAGATATGGAAAAGTAGTAAGAAGCTGCTTAGCCTGTGACTTTGGAGTTGACAACGACTTGCAAAGTGAAAACTTACAAGGGGCATTCTATTTCAACGTTGTGAACGAGCTTAATCGATGTTTGAAGGCTGCACGCGACTGCTGATGTCTGCTTTGCACTTGTAGCTAATAAACCATAAGATGCCACACTTACTATCAGGAATCTCGACTCTGGATAGCTGGTCTATGGGAATAACCATCATCGACTAAGGCTTATTTCCGATGAGGAAGATTCGTTCCCAGCAGATTCTCGGAATGTCAAATTTCTAAACTGACTCGAAGGCGTTTTCTTAACGGGATCACTTGTCAACTACTCTTTCTGGATATCCACTCACTCTATGTAATGCATCTCCCAACACTGAAGATATTTCGTCAGGCTTCTGATGACACTGGATGTCGCAATATCCCTACAGACAACGAACCGACCGCAAAAAGGATATCGTGACTTTCGGGAAACTACGGTATCGGTTCTAATCGACAGGAAGCCATACAGCTAGCTAGCACATCTAAGTACATTGCAAGTCGTTATATAGAGAAGGTCGCCACCATACCTGCTCAACCAATCGCTTGGAATTAAGCAGAACACATTGATCCAACATCTCCAAATGACTACAATGGCTTTAGGAAGTAGCTTTGACTACGGTCATCCCCGTGGCTAAGACGTCGCCGTCCCAACACTGTGCTCTTCTATCTAACGCAGATGTATACCCCTAGACAATTGCCGGGTTATACTTCCTTTTTGTCCCAGTAACGGTAATGATATCTCTAACGTACTGCGAAGAGGATGATTGTCTTTCAAGTTTATGTTAGAAACGGTTGGTTCTGAGTAGATAGGCAAAGCCTCCTTATCCTCATAAAGCCTCGTTTGAGAGGTGAGATGTGCAACTGTAGAAACGTCGGAATTATAAAGCCTCGTCGCAAAGGAGCAAAGGCGTCCTCCAATTGTAAAGTGGCCTAAAGATCTTCTCTGCACACGTCGACTCAAGCGCCGCCCGATATAAAATTGTAATTAATATCAAACCTCCAGTTTTTCAACATGTAAGTTCGATTTCTTACTTTAAAACTTATCAACGTACAAGCAATGGCTACTCCGGGGGCTGTAATTACACTGTGTGAGGAACGTTGGCGAACGTGCTACAATGCAACACTCCGGTTACATCTTCGCTACCCCAGCCCATGAAACAGCCTGCTCATCAATACAAGGCAATCAGGCAAAAAACTCTATCTTCCACTCCCAATACTGTCAGACTCAGAAGCTCGAGGTGCAGCCCATCGCAGAGCATCTTGCCGCACGATGGAGTATGCTTGCAGCAATGGCTTGAACGCCCACCACCAAAGACAACACCCGAAGCTGCCTGAACGGCAAGGCTGGGAATCCCCGTCTTCTTCCATCATGCACGTCCACGACATGAGGCTCAAAGCAGACCTCGAGCCTTCCGCTCAAGGCTCTACCTCCTGATTTCTATGCCGAAGAACTATTCACCCCCTTTCCCAGCACAAGCACACAAACAACAAGATATGTCCTCCCCCAAACCTATCCCCAGCATCACAATGTCATCCCCAAACCGCATTCCCCAGAATCCCCCTATCCCTCCGATCAAAGGCAGCTATCACCGCCTCGCAGCCCTCATGTCCCGTCTCCCTGAGCTCGGCATCGTGCGTCGATTCCGCGAGCTGAACGCCCTCCATCTGCTCTCCCTGCAGTCGGAACTCGCGTGGCTGGAAGCGGATTTTAAGAACCTGTGCGCTGAGGATACGGAATCCGAGTGTGCAGTCACGCGATTGTACCAGTGCGATTTTAGGGAATTGGAGAAATCGCAGGGGAATGGGGGAGGGCTGCAGAGAGAGGCGTTGAGGGAGCTTGGGGGGAAGTTGGATGCTTATAGTTAGTAGACTAGCATCTCCACTTTTCGTTCGATTGGTATTGGGCTAGGGTATCGAAGTATTGGCTGATGCATCAGGAGCGATTATAGATACGGCGCTCTTACAGCAGATTGAGCTTAACAAGCAAGCGGGTCCTAGTCGGCATGATTTGCAACTGCTGAGGGAGTGGCTGATTAGCTCCAAGGGGAACAATGGGGATTTAAGGGGCCCGGGGTTTGACATTTGGAAGGAGGAGGGGGATGAGAAAGAGGAGGGAAGGAAGAAGGAGGATTTTATGGTGCTGAATGCAAGACATGAGGGGAGAGATGGGTTGTTGAGATGGGTGGGGGAGAGGGGGTTTGGGGTGCTGTATAGGGTATTTGGGTGTCTGATTAGGGTTTGCTTTTTTTATTAGCCCGTTTTTGGGATTTGAGGGATGTGGCTGATGGAGGGAAACAACAGAATAGAGCCCTAATAGACGAAGAAGCCGGTCTTGTTGAGTATAAAGATACCGGTATTGTAAAGGTCGTGAAGGTAGTCAGCACACTGCTCGCATCGCTGCTCGTGACAATGCCGATGATCGCACTGTACTTTGTCCACAACATTGAAAAGCGCCTTGGAATAGTGACGGGGTCTACCATGTTATTCTCTTTGGCGTCAGTCAACTTGGGACCGCAATCTCAAATCGAGTTTGCTGACGTTTGACAGTCTCCTCGTATGTTCCGAGGCGAAAAAAATAGAGATCTTTGCTGCCACAGCTGCTTTTGCAGCCGTTCAGGTTGTCTTTATTGGGAATCTTCCCTCGGGCGGTTGATGGGCTACAGTGTCATTTATAAGAGTTTCTTTTATGAATTCGGGCGTATCCTCAATCAGGTGCGATGGTGAAGAGATAAATGAGAGTTATCCGGAGACTTGGTGCTATACGTGATCTTGATCGTAAATGGAAAAATTTGGTCCGTTTTCTTCTTTGGGTTTAGTATGGATACTTACTTCCTGGGGAGGACCGAGGAAATGATTTCAGGGGTTTTTACATTCCACATCACGCAAGACAGATTGTTTCTTCAAACAGCTATGAATGAACTTTCAAGTCATCATTTTCAGTTCGCTGCTAATTTCTCGTTAGACATTGTGTTTGGATCAGGTATATTCAATTGTGATGTCACAACAGGCAACAAATGAATCGAAAGTGCAACACAAAGTCGATCGTCGTCGACGATAGAATGATGGAATGGACGAATGGGATAGCTTTCGGATAGGACTTGCAAGGCGAGCTAATTCTGTTGTCGACCGGGGTAAAACGCTGCGGGTACTGCAAAGTACATACTGTATCAGTATGTTGAAGAGCCTACGAATGCCAGATCCATAAGCAACAGAACACTATAATTCGAATTGCGGTTTTGAGAGAATGGGCTGCACGCACCAAGAAAATAAGATGGCTCATATGCAGCCAACACTGCACTAACTTCTCATTTCACGACCGCCATGATTGCTTGCCATCATCCTACTATATTCAGAAGATGCATTTCTTTTTTCCAATACCATTACAGCTGTATTGCGAAGGCCACGCCGCCAACCACAATAGCACCCAAACCGCTCGTGCGTCGGAAATTTTGCTCTCCTGCGCTTGGAAAGCTCGCCAACAAAAAAGAGACTCCAGTCGGCTCTCGTCAGTCAAAGATGCCCGAAAACGAAGATTTCTATCGATTCACGCGAGCCCGGTTCGTATGTAACGAGGACTATGAAAAGTCTCAACGATACGTCCGCTACGATGTAAATCAGCTCGCTCGTCTCGCAGCTGCAGCTGTGGGCTCAAAGACTTGCGTCAGCATCGAAAAATGTCCTGACGGGATGCACAACAAAGTCCTACTCTTGACTATGGATGATGGTACTCAGACCATTGCTAAAGTCCCTAATCCCAACGCTGGTAGGCCTCATTTCACAACAGCGAGTGAGGTTGCAACAATGGACTTTGTGAGTAGGATTGATCTCATGCTAGCTTATCGCTTAATACCTCATAGGCGCGAAATGTTCTAGGTGCACCAGTCCCAAGAGTTTACGCATGGAGTTCTAGAGCAAATGAGAACCCTGTTGGTGCCGAGTACATCATCATGGAGAAAGCTCCAGGTATCCAGTTAGACGATGTATGGAAGAATATGGGCTTCCAGGAGCGATGGGCTGTCACCAAGAGTATCGCTCATTACCAGTCTACTTGGACGTCAATTCGGTTCAAAAAGCTCGGAAGTTTATATTACGCTCAAGATCTGGATCAGCCAAGTTTGGATGGCCCGCTGGCCATTGATCAGCATGGAGATGAGATCACAGACAAGGTATTTGCCGTCGGCCCGTCGAACGGACGAGAATTTGTTGATGATGGAAAGGCCGATATTGGCTTCGACCGGGGCCCATGTGAGACACGTCCCAAATCCGATGCGCTGGTTTCTGATGCGCATTGTTTAGGGAAAACATTGGAAACATACTTATCGGCCATTGGCGATCGAGAAAGAACCTGCATTAAACGCATAGCGAGACTTCCAAAGTCACCAATTATGCTCTGTGGCCCAGGAACATATCAACCTACCAGGGAGAAGAAACTCAAAGCTCTTCAGTATTACTCCTCCCTGATCAGATATCTCTTACCTGCGGACGAATCGATCTCAACGCCATCATTGTGGCATAGCGACCTTCATACCGGCAACATCTTCGTCAATCCCAACAACTACACGGAAGTCGTCGGAATCATTGACTGGCAAGCGACTGAGCTCGCACCACTCTTCAGCCAGCTACGTCAACCGTACTTTCTTGACCACGATGGACCAACTGTTCGCGGGCTCGAGCGCCCCCGTCGACCAGAAAATTTCGCAGAACTCGATCCGGCTGATCAGGAAGAAGCCAATGCCTTATACGTAAAGAGATCGCTCTGCTCAGCCTACAGGTACCTCCTTAATCAAAAGTATCCTCGCCTCTATCGTGCTCTGAGCTTCCAAGAAACTCCGAATTTCGGACTCCTGCTAGTCCCTCGAAATATGCTCGTTGATGGCGAAGCGACATTCCTCGCCCAGGTCGTTGACCTGCAGAAAACGTGGGATGAGTTACCTGGCGTGCTCGCTGCAGGTGGCCCTCCGTTTCCTTTTTGCTTCTCAGATGCAGAGAAGGCGCAGATAGAGAGCGATGTTGAAAGGACGTTGCGTGGTATGCAGACCATGAACGCTGTCCAGGAGACCCTTGGCGATCTGTTTCCCGAGCTGGGGGCTGTTAGACCAGAGCGCTATGACGAGACTAAAGATGCTTTGCGGCAAGTCAAGCCGCAGGTCATCGACGAGTTTGCCAAAACCGAGCAAGAGAAAGAAGCGTGGGAAAAAGCTTGGCCATTTGACAATTGAATGCGAGGATCTTATCACAAACAATTCCGATCTAACTGGAGAAGCATCTTTGTTTAACGTGTCACGACGGAAGGCGTCTGCTCGTGGGAGCCGGAGGAGATCTTATCATCGTGAGGGATGTCTCTTGGCCCTTACTAGGCAGGCTGCGCTGATTGTGCGGGAGTCGTCGAGTGCTCTTCTTCAATCGCACCTCGTTCTCGCTTTTAGCCACGCGTTGGTTGATCTTCACGGAAGACGGCAGTCGTCCGAGCACGGTACTCTGTAAAGCATAGAATCACTCTCTTCTGTATTCAAAGTTCAAGGATCCTAGTGTCTGGTCGCCTGAAGCTTGTTCATTTCTGGAGAAAACTTCAACCGCGTCAAGAGAATATTTATCTGCGGTAAGTACACTCGTTTTTCACAAGCAAAATGGGATCTGATCGCTTCATCTAGCATCAATCTCTCCAAAGAGCCGAGAGAGAGAAGAGTAGCTTGAACATCAACCTATGGCTGGGAAATCTCACAGTGCTAAAAAAGTGGAGGCCAATTGACAATGCCTCCGAGAGATTTGAAGCGAGATAGAATGGAACAATGAGAAAATGGGAGAATCCTTCGCATGCGATAAACTTTGAAGAGCAAATTGGAGACGTCTTGAATCTCGATCCAACCATCTGGCTCCAATATCCCTTCTTGGTCACTTCTATTTTTTCCTTTCATGTCTATGTCTTTTCAACTATGCTTATTCTACTAGACCCACTACTTCCTCTCCGAAGCCTGCGTCAAAAAAGAGACGCTTAACGATGCACAGCTCAGGCGTTCGATCGCAAGCCCTTCTCAGCTAAAATACAGACCGATTGCTATTCGATAATGCGAGAGACACTAATTTCGACGCGGGCCTAACTCCCACAATCCACCTTTCACACGTGTCAAGGTCGCCTTGATCACGTGCCTCTCAAAGAACCCCTTCAAAACGTGGTTCACGTTTCGAAATCAAAAGCGACCGTGATATGATCATGACAGGCAGCGGGACTAGTTCAACTAAGCAAGCATTCACTTCTGCCCCCCCAGCATTCAATTTTGACTTTCCTACACAATTCACTTCTACATACCACCCTCCCTCCCCTTAAAGCCTAACCCTGACACTGCGTCTAATGCATTATTAGCTTGAACATTAGCTTGAACATGAGCCAGGTGATGATCAGAGGAGTCAGAGCAACGGTTAGAGATGCCGGTTCTATTGATGGTGTCTGAATCACAACTACACGCAGAAGTTCTTTCACAATACCACCAACATGCAACCCGAATTCGAACGACAACTTGGGAAAAGACCAAGCATTGAATATGAAAGATCAGCGCGGGGGGAATGGCGAAGCTTCTCGCCGCCGCCACCATCATCTATTCATATGAGGTAACATATCTTTTGTCGTCTTCTGTCACTTTCGTCATTGATTCGAACCCTTCAGGTGATGAGAACAAGATTACGACAAGCGCTGAGAAACAATCAGCGAAAGTACACTGCCAGCTTAATTCAATGCTTTCACGTTGAATGAAAGGAAAAGGGCACGACAGCTGTGTACGATGACATGACAGCGCATCTTCTACGGGCGATGCCATCTACAGCTACTAGTTTCGGCATGTACGAGGTAAGTTGTTCTTCGGCTCCTCGACAGTCGGGAATCAATGTAATCATTTGACCTGATATTTGACAGCAAAGACAAGTGACTTGATGGATCTTGAGAAAGCTTGTCGTTGTTCAGCCGTCGTTCTTCATCTTGCTCTGCCATCAAATATTACAGCTCACGGCAGGACTGGGTCATGCACAGGAAGGATTAGACAGCAGCAAAGAGCGTCATACGAATTTCTACTACAGCCACTTGTTAGGTGGATTTGAAGCAGATCGGAAATTATTTACGCTCTATCTAGTGAATGGATAGGTGCCAAGACATCTGTATGCTTAGGCTAACCTCGCAATACCGAGAATAGAGAAAGAACTAAACCCCGTCGAAGGGAAGACGAGCAGTCTATGCAGGTATGTTCTACAAGTCCTAAGGACAGGCAAGATGCTCCAATTCCTAACGGGGTCACGGTGGTGGGCGTCGCCGCCACCGCGACCTGACCACAGTGTAGCGCCTCACCGCGGTGGGTCTAACGGGTCCAGTAGCCTGGGTACTGATAGTCCACATCTAAGTGGGAATTCAGTCAGTAAGGCGAAGCAAAAGGCTACACAGTCGACGAACTCTACCTACTGGGCTGGCGACACCTCACCGGCGCAGTCCTCAAGAGCTCATCCTTTGTCTTCCCCCCTATCTTCAACGCCAAAGCACCACGAAAGTGCGCGTCAAATGACGATGAAGCAGACTGTAGAGGAAGATTATAACGACAAGGTTTGAGCTGCAGAGACAAAAGTTGACAGCTTCAATGAAAGTCGTTCGAAAAGTAGAATCAAAGACTTGACAACGCATCGACAACTGATATATGTTGTTAACGTCTTCACCTGAAAAATGTTAACAAATCACAAAACCTTTATTCACTGATACTGTTTAATCGTTCTTGTATAATGAGCAATCAAACTTCAGAAATGCACAATGTCAATCAGGGAAAGATTTCATCGAAAACAGTTAATAGATCGAAAACGAACGATCATTCGATTAAATCAAAATCACAAAGAAGTAGATAAACTGTAGATTATCGAACGAGAACGTCACTGATGCAAACAAGTTCAAAGCAGTTAAAAACTTGAATTAAAGTTAGTCTTACAATGCTAAGAACATTCAAAAAGTCTCTGTGAATTATATATGCATGCTGTCTGCTGTGTTTTGACCCAGTCACTTTTGAGTCTTGAAGCATGTGATGAACATCAGTCTACATGCTAGTATGCGAAGAGATAAAACATTAAGATCGCACTTTGAAATCATACTCACTGTCATGAAGCCAACCACGAACGGGAGAAAACATGATGGCTACAAAGAGAAAATGAGACATTCTTTAGATCTCTCAGGTTCATGCGTTACTTGGAGATATATAGCTGGCCTTGCGGGAGAGCAAAAGCATTATGCCTCCGAAGCTATTAACGCATTTAATTAATATTGCTGCCGAATCCTCTTAAAGTTCCTGCTAATTCTGGGTGGTACTCTATTTCTCTCTGCCATTCTTGATGGCGCATTCTCCTCTCAGCGAAGTCATCATCAAGATCCCATTCCGCGGAAATCATCCTTTCGCTCACGATTCTCCGTCGCCAAGTCCGCCGCGGTTCCGACCAGAGTCTCCTTCAAATAATCATCGAAATGTTTTGAAGCCTTTGCAACTCGCTCAAAGTGCGCCTGCTCCAGTCTCGGCTTGAGCGTGGTCGAAGACTTGTACTTGAGCTGGATCTGATGAGCGTCCCACTCCGCCAGGGCGATGGCCGTCTGAAACGCATTGCGGATCTGACGGCCATTCCACGTAGTTTCCGACTTCGCCAGCTCCTTATAATGCTCCGAGGCGTACTTGAGCATTTTTTTGCGATCCTCCTCATCAATGCAGAGCTTGTCGCCCCAGATCTGCTTCGCACGGTCAAAGTTCATCTCCCAGATCTTGACGGTGGCGTCTTCCTCGATTTTGGGATAGAAGAGGCTCACATGGATCCGACTGCGGAACGCTTGGTCAAAGGTGCCGACACGGTTGGTGGTCAAGAAGAGAATGCCCGAGTAATACTCGAGTACTCTCAGAAACACACTAACGATTGCATTGCGTTTTAAATCAGTCTTGCTCCTTGCTTCAAGGAATACATCGGCTTCGTCTAGTAACAAGACACAACCCCATTTATGAGCCAGCTGGAAGTGGTCCTCAAGCCTCCTCTCGACCTTGTCTGCAGACTCGCCAATATCACCACATGTGACCTGAAACAATGGTCTAAGCGTATACTCTGCTACAGATTCGGCAGTAGATGACTTTCCTACACCAGGCTCGCCATGCAGCAGAATGATCAAGCCTTTACCTTTACCTCGCACGAGATCCATTTGTCGGTTCTCCGCGATAAGGCCAATCTTGAGCTCTTTGCCTTTGGAATGCGTTTGTACCAATGCTAGTAACGTTTCTCGATGCCCGGGAGGAAGGACCAGAGAGTCGAAGCCACTTCCGCGTTCCTTGATGTCCTCGACAAGGCTGACATCTAGTTTCACCCACTTGCGGCTCCTAAGAGCGTAGCCCCACACCCAGCAGGCGCACACCAGGTAGTCGTCTTCCGACAGGTCATTGTCAGGCTCGATGAAGTCGCGCATGAAGCTCTTGTCTTCCAGCAATTGTGCTTTGCGCTGATTATCTATTAGGCAGTCCTGGTGAATCAAAACATTCTTGCAACATCCGGTACTGCGGCACATGTGGTCTAGATACTCTAGAGTTTCGCGCGGATCTGGTTTTAATTCGTGTGTGACACCAAAAGGTACCATCAGGTTGAGCTTCAACAAACACATGCTGACATCGATTATGACCTCAGAATCGACCTGATCAGATGAAGATTAGTCAGTGGCTCTCGAGGTATTCAGGGGATGTCTTACCTCCTCTCTAATCTCATCCACGGCCACAGTCAGACCATCATATCTCTTATGCACAACATCGGTTCTGCGCGCCAAGTCGATGAGTCGTTTGCCTCTTTCAATGAAGAAGTCGCGAGACTTTTTCGCATAGTTGATTGGATAACATGGCAAGGATGTGATCGCTTTATTACCATCATACCACTTGATTTTAATGAGTTCTTCACATGCACCAACAAACCTTCCATCCGAATTATAATAGTAGCTTAGGATTTCAAATTT
>JAABUK010004098.1_pt1 | contig 24052 bp, 23 predicted proteins | sample 5559141 | NCBI WGS metagenome assembly JAABUK01 (sample SAMN10711869, study PRJNA513367) | rock metagenome | isolation source: Antarctica rocks | place: Antarctica: Victoria Land, Pudding Butte nord | collected 2016-01-03
TATCAATACACCGATGCCGACTGCCACAAAGCGATCCAGCAGTCATCTAACTTCGCCCGCAAAAAGCTGCAGAAAACTCGCTGAGCATTTGTGCACACCCCTCAAGTACTTGCAGCGTCCGGCTTCAAGCGGCGCTTATACTTCTCTAAACTCGCGCTGCGCCATGAGCACTTCTCCAAGCACTTCTGCCCCTCAGCCGCACTCGCCCGGCCTCGGCTCGCTCACCTCGGCTCAGGGCTTGGCTCAGGGCTTGGCTCAGGCGCCGCTGCGCGTGGGGGTGCTGGCTCTGCAGGGCGACTTCCAGGCGCACGCCGCCATGCTCGAAAGCTGCGGCGCTCAGGTGCTCGAAGTGCGCGACTGGCACTCGCTTGGCGAGCTGGACGGCCTGCTCATCCCCGGCGGCGAGAGCACCACCATGAGCCGCCTCTGCGACCGTTACGAACTGTGGCAGCCGCTGCAACGGGCTGTTGGGGACGGCCTGCCGCTCTTTGGTACCTGCGCCGGGATGATCCTAATGGCTCGCGGCATCGCCGGAGGCACGCGCAACTTCGAGCAGAAGAGCCTCTTCGCCCTGGACATCGACGTGGCGCGCAACGCCTACGGGCGCCAGCTCGACTCCTTCGAGGCCGACCTCGAAATGCCCGCGCTGCCCGCCGCCGGGCTGGGCAGCCAGCCCCTGCGCGCGCTCTTCATCCGCGCGCCCCGCCTGGAGCGCGTGGGCCCCGAGGTGCAAGTACTTGCCGCCCATCGCGGCGAGCCGGTCGCGGTGCGCGCGGGAGCACGCTTCGCGGCAGCCTTCCACCCCGAGCTCGCCGGAGACGACCGCCTGCACCGCCTCTGGCTCGCCGCCATCGCTGAGCGCAAGGCGCTTGGTCAGCCGAAGGCGCCGGGCGAGCCGCTTGGCAAAGCACCGCTTGGCAAAGCACCGGCTCAGCCCGCTGCGGCCAGGGAGCGCGCGTGAACTTCCCCGCCCCGTCGCGCCCCGACGCCCCCGAGCCGAGCCGCGCTGAGCCAAGCCGCGCTTTGGCGGAGGCTGAGCCGCTTCAAGTGCCTCAAGTACTTGGGGCGGCTGCAGCGGATGGCGAGGGGCTCAAGGCGGCTCAGGTGCGGCGGGTGCGTCGTCGGGCGGGGCTGCTGGCGGCTGGGCTGCTGCTGTTCGGGTTTGTGGGCGGCTACGGCGTGGGCGTGGGCGTGCGCAAGGGCGACCTCGCGGGCGTCTCGGTGGCGAAGAGGGCGCAGCCTGCGACGCTGGCTCCCATTGTCAAGGCGATGCACCTTTCGCCGGACGGCAAGCTGCTGGCGTTCACGGCGGTCTACGATCAGTCGCGCCGCTCGTCGCGCCTGGTGCTCGATGTGGACAGCAAGCGGTTCAGCGGGGCCGAGTCGCCCGAAGGCTGGCAGGATTTCGTGCTCGGCTGGGATCGCGGCTCACGCGCCATGCTGCTGCGCCGTGAGAGGATTCCGCGCCCCGTGGCCGAGGCGAGCACGGGGTTCTACAAGCAGAAGCTGCTCGAAGGGGCCTGGCCGCGCTTCGAGCCCGGCCTGAGCGCAGTCAAGCCCAGCCTGCCGCGCGGCGAGAAGAGCGCCTTTGGCTTCTGGGACAGCGCGGGCCGCCTGGTGGTGCGCACTTCGCGCGCGCTCAAGTCGCTCTTTGTGGACGGCAAGTGGCTCGACTCGTCGCCGGAGCTGTATCTGCAAAACCGCATGGTGCGCGAGGCGGGCCGCGACGTGCTGTACGTGGTGCGCAACTCGACGCCCGAGGCCGCCTCGCCCCCGGCCCTGTTTCGCGTTCAGGATGGCCGGGCCAAGCGCCTCAGCGAAGATTTGCCCGGCCTGGAGTGGGCTTACGTGGCCGAGAACGGGCGCTGGATGATCGCAGCGCGCTACGCTCCCAACGGAACCGACTGGAAGTGGACGCTGTATCAAGTCACGCCCGGCGCCGCCAAAGCCGTGCGCCAGGCCACGATTCCCGGCGATGTCATCAGCACCTACTGGTCGCCCGACTTTAGCCAAATGCTGGGAGCCAGCGGCGAATCGCTGTGGCTCATCGACATTCCGACGCTCAAGTGCCGCAAGATCGGCGACGAAAAAAGCGCCAACGCCGACGACGCGGCCTGGAGCGCGGACTCCAAAGCCGTCTTCGTGGCTGTGGACGGCAAGATTCTCAAGCTGAGCTTGAAGCTGAACCAGACCCAGGAGCTGTGGCGCTTCCCGGATCAGTATTGGAACTGAGCACCCAAGCTCCTGCAAGTACTTGCAGCCGATCGCGCGGCGCCTCGGCGCCGGTTTGACTTCCCTTGGCTATGGAACGCATCGAGGAACTTCTGGCCGAGCTGGGCGGCGACCACGCCCCGCCCGCCATGCGCGAGTGGGAGAAGGAACCCGAGTAAGAGCCAGAGCACCTTGGCGCACGCGCCGGAAGCGGCTAAGCTCTAAGGCACAATTCGCAAAGGCCCTGACGAGGAGTAGTAAGCCAGCGGGCGTTCCGAGAGAGCCGGTCACTTGGTGTGAGACTGGAAACGCAGCGCGCTGAACTCGCCTCCGAGCCGTCGCCGCCAAGCCACAAGTGCTTGCGTACTTGGAGCTGTAGTTGCGACCGGACGCGCCCGTGACGCGCGCAACAAGAGCTTTCCGGCGCTGCTTTGGCGCTGGGAAGAACGTGGGTGGCACCGCGAGAGCAACGCAAGCACTGCAACGCTCCCGTCCCGCGCAGCGAGCCTTCGGGCGCGCTCGGGACGGGAGCGTTTTCGTTTTTGGCGCTGGATTTTCGGCTCTTGACACTTGCTCTTCAAACTTATGGACACGCCGCGCGAATTGATCTCGCCCGAGCAGTCGCAAGTACTTGTGCTGGCTCTGGCCGCTCTGTGCGCCTCGATCGGCGCATTGGTGGGCTGGAAGCGCGGCGGCCTGAAGGCGGCTGCGTTCGCGGGCGCGGTCGGGCTGCTGGTCTGGCCCCTGTGGAAGGCGCACGAGTGGGCGACGCGCTTCGACCCCGGCACGGGCTACTTCGGCCTGGAAAGCGTGTGGCTGCTGCTGGGCGAGGCGGCTGTGGCCGTTGCGCTGGGTGCGCTCATCGGGCGCGTCTGGCATCATTTGACGGGACATTCGCGCCCTTGAGATGCTGCTGAGTGCTGCAAGTACTTGGGGCGCGACAAGATTACGGACACGGAGAAAATTGCAAAATGCCACAGATTTATTACGACGCTGACGCCGACTTCAAGGCGCTCGAAGGCAAGACGGTCGCGGTCATCGGCTACGGCTCGCAGGGGCGCGGGCAGTCGCTGTGCCTCAAGGACTCGGGGCTCAACGTCGTCATCGGAGCCCGGCCCGGCAAGTCGCAGGACGCCGCCAAAGCCGACGGCCACCGCGTCGCCGACGTCGAAGAAGCCGCTCGCATGGCCGATGTCATCATGCTGCTCATCCCCGACCACCTGCAGCACCAGGTCTACGAGGAGAGCATCAAAGCCCACCTCACGCCTGGCAAGGCGCTGATGTTCTCGCACGGCTTCAACATCCACTACGACCTCATCAAGCCCGCCGCCGATGTCGACGTGCTGATGGTCGCGCCCAAGGGCCCCGGCCCCTTCGTGCGCCGCCAGTTCGAGGAGGGCAAGGGCGTGCCCGCGCTCATCGCCATCCACCAGGACGCTTCGGGCCACGCGCGTCAGATCGGCCTGGCCTACGCCAAGGGCCTGGGAGCCACGCGCGCCGCTGTGTACGAAACCAACTTCAAGGAAGAGACCGAGACCGACTTGTTCGGCGAGCAGGCCGTGCTGTGCGGCGGCGCTTCGGAACTGGTGCGCGCGGGCTTCGAGACTTTGGTTGAGGCTGGATACGCGCCCGAGATGGCGTATTTCGAGTGCCTGCACGAGCTGAAGCTGATCGTGGACCTGATGTATGAAAAGGGCATCACGGGAATGCGCGCGGCGATCTCGGACACCGCCAAGTGGGGCGACGTGACGCGCGGCAAGCGCGTGATTACGGACGAGACGCGCCAGGAGATGAAGCGCATCCTGGGCGAGATTCAGAGCGGCGAGTTCGCGCGCGAGTGGATCCAGGAGAACAAGGACGGGCGCCCGACCTACAACAAGATGCTCCAGGAAGAAGCCAACTCGCAGATCGAGACCGTGGGCACCAAGCTGCGCGGCGACATGAGCTGGATCAAGGCGAACCAAGCCCAGCGCACCGCGCCCGAGATCGCGGTCAAGGGCGAGCAGAAGGAAGCCCAGGCCCAGACCGCTTAGGCGACGAGCTCCGCAAGTACTTGCAGAGCCCACTCTGCAAGTACTTGCGTCCCGCACTATGAAGAAGAGGCTGCGCAAGAAGCTGCTGCTGGGCGAGTTCCAGGATTGGTGCCTGTTGCTCTCGCTCCGCTACGACCCCGAGCGCACGCCCTGCGAGGAGTTGCAAGACCGCTCGATCGAGATCATCGAGTCGCTCGGCCTGTGGAGCGGAGGTGGCGGCTTCATCGGGCACGAGAGTTACGGCGTCAGCTTTCCAATCGGCCTCTCCCGCTGCGAGCGCGAGTCGCTGCGCTCGCGGCTCATCGAAGGGCACCGGCTTTTGCAGCAGTTGATGGCGTTCGAGTTCGAGATCGGCCCGCTGCAAGTCGATCTGAGCAAGGCCACAACGAATGCTCCGCGGGCTGCCAACGGGCAGCGCCAAGCCAACCGGAGGCGCGGCGTCGAAGAGTTCGTGTGGGACGAAGTTTCCCTCGGCTGCGAAAGCGGCTGCGCGTATTGCTCGCGATAAGCAGCAGTTGCTCACAGAGCAGCAAATCAAATCTCAGAGGAGGCAGCGATGTCCACGATCCCCAACCCAGCACCAGCACAGAGCGAGGTGGCCGCGTCGCTGCCGAGCGAAAACGGCCACCCTGCCAAGAATCCCGAGCCCAAGTACAAGCCGTTCCCCTCAGTTGCGCTCCCGGACCGGACGTGGCCCGACAAGACGCTCACGCACGCGCCGCAGTGGTGCAGCGTCGATTTGCGCGACGGCAACCAGGCGCTCGCGGACCCGATGAGCGTTTCGGAGAAGCTCGAAATGTTCGCGCTGCTGTGCGAGGTCGGCTTCAAGCAAATCGAGATCGGCTTCCCCTCAGCCGCGCAGGTCGAGTTCGACTTCTGCCGCCGCCTCATCGACGAAGGCCGCATCCCCGCCGATGTCACCGTGCAAGTACTTGTGCAGTGCCGCGAGGAGCTCATCCTCCGCACCTTCGAGGCGCTCCAGGGCGCGCGCCGCGCCATCATCCACATCTACAACTCGACCAACCCGGCCCAGCGCCGCATCGTCTTCGGCCTCTCCAGAGAGCAAATCAAGAACATCGCCACGCGCGCCACCAGCTTAGTCCAGCAGCTGGCCGCGCAAAACCCCGCGACCGAGTGGGTGCTGCAGTATTCGCCCGAGTCCTTCGTCTTGACTGAGCTCGACTTCTCGCTCGAAGTCTGCGAAGCCGTCAGCGCAGTGTGGCGACCCACGTCACAGAAGAAGATCATCCTCAACCTGCCGACCACGGTCGAATCCTCGACGCCCAACGTGCACGCCGACCAGATCGAGTGGTTCTGCCGCCGCCTGACGAACCGCGACAGCGCCATCATCTCGCTGCACACGCACAACGACCGCGGCACCGGCGTGGCTTCGACTGAGCTGGCCTTGCTCGCGGGCGCTGAGCGCGTCGAGGGCACCTTGTTTGGCAACGGCGAGCGCACGGGCAACCTGGACATCGTGACCGTGGCCCTGAACCTGTTCTCGCAGGGCATCGAGCCGGGCCTGGACTTCTCGAACCTGCCGCGCGTGCGCGAAATCTACGAGCGCACCACGCGCATGGAAGTGCACCCGCGCCATCCCTACGCGGGCGACCTGGTCTTCACGGCCTTCAGCGGCTCGCACCAGGACGCCATCTCGAAGGGCTTCGCGGCTCAGGATGCGGGCGGCGCCTGGGAAGTGCCATATCTGCCGCTTGACCCGCACGACATCGGGCGCGACTACAAGAAGATCGTGCGCTACAACTCGCAGTCGGGCAAGGGCGGCGCGGCCTTCTTGCTGGAGCAGGACTTCGGCTTCGTGCTGCCGCGCATGATGAAGGTCGAGTTCGGCCAGCTCATCGGACGCATCGCCGACGAAGAGGGCAGAGAACTGTCCGCTCAGGAAATCTTTGACGCCTTCCAGCGCGAGTACCTCGAACGCGACTCGCCAATAAAGCTGCTGTGGTTTGGCACTTCGGCTCAAGCGAACGGGCAGCTGAGGGCGCGGGCTCAAGTACTTGTGGACGGGCGCGAGCAAGTGCTGGAAGCCGGGGGCAACGGGCCGATTGATGCGTTTGTGATCGCGCTGCGCGAGTCGGGCGTGCTGCAGTTCGACGTGCTCAACTTCGCCGAGCACTCGCTCGAAGGCGGGGCCGAGGCGCGTGCGGTGGCCTACGTGCAGATCGCGCAGGCGGACGCCAGCACCTTCTACGGCGCGGCCATCGACACCAACACCGAGCTGGCGGGCGTGAAGGCGGTTGTGAGCGCGCTCAACCGCGCCCTGTCGTCTTGATGGGCGCTGCAAGTACTTGCAGTTTAGAGAGCAAAAGGATCAACATGGCAACGATGCGAGGCGTGATTTTGCCCGGCGAGAAGCAGCTTGAGATGCGCGAGTTCCCGGTTCCGGCTCCGGGGCACGGGCAAGTACTTGTCAGGATGAAGGCCTCGGGCTTGTGCGGCTCGGATTTGCGCGCCATCTACAGGCCCAGGGATCAGGGGCACGGGCCCGAGGCGTATCGCGGCGTCATCGCGGGGCACGAGCCGTGCGGCGTCATCGAGGCGGTCGGGCCCGGAGTCGAGCGGTTCAAGGCCGGCGAGCGCGTGGTTTTGTATCACATCGTGGGCTGCGGCACCTGCCGCTTTTGCCGCGAAGGGTGGATGATCAACTGCGCCACGCTCGCAGGCCCCGGCGCGCGCTCGGCTTACGGCTGGCAGCGCGACGGCGGCCACGCCGACTTCCTGCTGGCCGAGGAGCGCACTCTGGTGGCGCTGCCCGCTGAGCTTTCCTTCGCCGATGGCGCGATGGTCGCCTGCGGCTTCGGCACGGCGTACGCGGCTTGCCTGAGGGCTCAGGTCAGCGGGCGCGACAGCGTTCTCGTGACAGGGCTGGGCCCGGTCGGGCTGGGCATGGCGATGCTGTGCCGCGCCCTGGGAGCGCGCGTCTTCGGCGTCGAGGCGCTGCCCGAGCGGGCTCAGCTGGCCAAAGAACTGGGCGTCGAGCAAGTGTTCGAGCCGGGCGCTCAAGTCCTTGACGAGCTGATGGAGGCCAGCGGAGGGCACGGCTTCGAGGTCGCGATGGACTGCTCGGCGGCTGCGCGGGCGCGCACGCTGTGCCTGCAAGCCGCCCGCGAGTGGGGCCGCGTCGTCTGGGTCGGCGAGGGCGGCTCGGCTGAGTTCGAGCCTTCGCCCCTCTTGCTGCACAAGCAGCTCACGCTGCACGGCTCGTGGGTCTGCTCGGTGCCTCAGATGGAGGAGCTGGTCGAGAAGCTGGCGGCCTGGAAAATCCACCCCGAAGCCATCGTGACGCACCGCTTCCCGCTCGAAGAGGCGCGGGAGGCTTACGAGCTGTTCGACTCGGGGCACTCGGGCAAGGTCGTCCTCGAAATGGAGTAGGGCGCGCCGGGCGCTGCAAGTACTTGTACCTGCGCGACTTTCGCGGAGCCTGCGCGGGCGGCCAAAGTTAGACTAAAGCTCCGCTTTTGAAACCTTCGATTTCTCTCTGAGAACATTATGCCCACCCCAATGCCCACCCCAACTACGCCACGCACGCTCTTCCAGAAGCTCTGGGACGCGCACGTCGTCCACGAGGACGAGAACCGCGCCCTCTTGTACATCGACCTCCATTTAGTGCACGAAGTCACCAGCCCGCAGGCTTTCGAGGGTCTTCGACTGTCGGGGCGCCAGGTGCGGCGGCCTGACTTGACGCTGGCCACGATGGATCACAACGTGCCCACGACCGACCGCTCGCTGCCGATTGTGGACATGATCTCGGCCAAGCAGATGGAGACGCTCAAAAGGAACTGCGACGACTTCGGCGTCACCGTCTTCGACATCCACGACCCGCGCCAGGGCATCGTGCACATCATCGGGCCTGAGCTGGGCTTGACTCAGCCCGGCATGACCATCGTGTGCGGCGACTCGCACACTTCCACGCACGGCGCCTTCGGCTCGCTGGCCTTTGGCATCGGCACCTCGGAAGTCGAGCACGTGCTGGCCACCCAGACGCTTCCGCAAGGGCGTCCTAAGACGATGGAAATCCGCGTCGAGGGCGACGGGCCGCTGCCTGCGGGCGTCACCTCGAAGGACATCATCCTGGCCATCATCGGCAAGATCGGCACGGCTGGCGCGACGGGCCACGTCATCGAATACACCGGCGCGCCGATCCGCGCGCTGTCGATGGAAGGGCGCATGACGATCTGCAACATGAGCATCGAGGCTGGGGCGCGCGCCGGCATGATCGCGCCCGACGACACGACCTTCAAGTACTTGCAGGGCCGCCGCCACGCCCCAACAGGCGCGGATTGGGAGCAGGCCCTGAGCTACTGGCAGACGCTCAAGACCGACGAGGGCGCGGCCTACGACACCACGGTCGTGCTCACCGCTGAGGACTTGGTGCCGCAGGTTTCGTGGGGCACCAACCCCGGCCAGACTTTGCCCATCACGGCGCTGGTGCCAGACCCCGAGGGCATCCGCGACGAGAGCGACCGCAAGTCGGCCGCGCGCGCCATCGAATACATGGGGCTGACGCCGGGCACGCCGCTCGAAGGCTTGAAGGTCGATCGCGTCTTCATCGGCAGCTGCACCAACGGGCGCATCGAGGACTTGCGCTTAGCCGCTCACTTAGTCGAGGGCAAGAGCGCCGCGAGCAGCGTCAACGTGATGGTGGTTCCGGGCTCGGGCCAGGTCAAGGTGCAGGCCGAAGCGGAAGGGCTGGACAAGGTGTTCAAGGCGGCGGGCTTCGAGTGGCGCGAGCCCGGCTGCTCGATGTGCCTGGGCATGAACCCCGACATCCTGCAGCCCGGCGAGCGGTGCGCTTCGACTTCCAACCGCAACTTCGAGGGTCGCCAGGGCAAGGGCGGGCGCACGCACCTGGTTTCGGTTCCGATGGCGGTGGCGGCGGCTGTCGAGGGCAGGCTGGTCGATGTGCGCGAGTGGGACAAGCAGAACAAAGGCAAGTAGTTTTCGAGCGGCAAGTACTTGTAGATGCTCAGGAGGTGGCGGATGGAAAGCACGGCGTCGGAAGGCGCGCTTCAAGCGCCCGAGCCTCTTGGAGTGGCCATCGAGCCCAACGGCAGCGGTGCTGCGGTGTCCGGGCCCATCAGCTACGAGGAGTTTCTGATCCGCTGCGACGGCAGGAGCGCCGAGTGGATCGGAGGCCGCGTCGAGCTTCGTATGTCCAGTTCAGACGAGCATCAAGATCTGCAGCGTTTTCTGTTGGCTCTGCTGGCTCATTGGGCTGAGTCGGGCGACTTCGGCATCGTGCGCGGTGCTCCGTTCCAGATGCGGCTGAGCCCCGAAGACAGAGGCCGTGAGCCGGATGTGCTTTTTGTCGCCCGCGAGCACCTGGACACGCTGCGCCCGAGCTTCCTGGACGGCCCCGCTGACCTGGCCATTGAGATCGTCTCGCCCGAGAGCGCGGGGCGCGACAGGGGCGAGAAATTCTACGAGTACGAGGCGGGCGGCGTGCGCGAATACTGGATCATCGACCCGCAGCGCAAGCGCGCCGAGTGGTGCCGGCTTCAAGAGAACGGCGTGTACACGCTCGTCGCGCCGGATGAGGGCGGCATCTACCGCTCGCAAGTACTTGAGGGCCTGTGGATGCGCGAAGAGTGGCTGTGGCAGCGCCCCCTGCCCAAGCTGATCGACGTGCTGCGCGGGTGGCAGCTAATTTAAATTCCCATGCAACCTTTCACCATCCTCTCGGGCGTGGCCGCGCCTTTGGACCGCGCCAACGTCGACACCGACCAGATCATCCCCAAGCAGTTCCTCAAGCGCATCGAGCGCACCGGCTTTGGCCAGTTCCTCTTCTACGACTGGCGCTACGAAGCCGACGGCATCACGCCCGACCCCGGCTTCGAGCTCAACGACCCCCGCCTGGCCGGAGCCCAGATTCTGGTGGCGCGGCGCAACTTCGGCTCGGGCTCGTCGCGCGAGCACGCGCCGTGGGCGCTGGACGACTTCGGCTTCCGCTGCGTCATCGCGCCCTCCTTCGCGGACATCTTCTTCAACAACTGCTTCCAGAACGGGCTGCTGCCCATCGTGCTCGGCGAAGAGGCCGTCGATGGGCTCATCAAGTACTTGCAGGCCAACCTGGGCGCGCAGCTCAGCATCGACCTGCCCGCGCAGACGATCTCAGGCCAGGGGCTGCAGACGATCGCCTTCGAGGTCGACCAGTTTCGCAAGCACCGCCTGCTGCACGGGCTGGACGACATCGGGCTGAGCCTGCAGCACGCCTCCGACATCACCGAGTTCGAGGCCAAGAGGCCGCGCTGGGCCTCGCGCGTGCAGGAGAGCATCCGCGAAATCACGGCCTGAGGCCAGCCCATCTCGAAGCGCAAGCGACGCAAGCGCAGGCGGCCCCGCTGCCTGCGCTTCGTGCTATCTGATACCTTTTGCTTATGGATAACGAAGCCGAGCAGTTCGACTGCCTCATCATCGGCGGCGGCCAGGGCGCGAGCCTGGCGGCTCAGCTGGCCAAAGCGGGCCGCAAGACAGCCGTCATCGAGCGGGCCGACTTCGGCGGCACCTGCGTCAACCGCGGCTGCACGCCGAGCAAGACCCTCATCGCAAGCGCACGGGTGGCTCAGTACGCGCGCACTTCGCAGAGCTGGGGCGTGCGAACCGGCGAGGTCAGCGTCGATATGCAAGCCGTGATAAGCCGCAAGCGTGCGGTCGTGGACGACTTCCGCAGCAGCGTCGAAGGCGCCCTGCGCATCCCCAACCTCAGCGCCTTGCACGGCGAGGCTTCCTTCACGGCGCCCAGGACGGTGCAAGTACTTGCCGGCGGCCAGGCGCGCCTTTTCAAGGCCCCAACTGTCGTCATCGCGACCGGAAGCTCGCCCGCGCCGCCCAAAATCGAGGGGCTGGACTCCGTGAGCTGGCTGGACTCGACGAGCATCATGGAGCTGAGCGAGGTGCCCGAGCACCTGCTGATCCTGGGCGGCGGCACCATCGCAGTCGAGTTCGCGCAGGTGTTCCGGCGCTTCGGCGCGCGCGTCTCCATCATCGAGCGCGGCGCGCGCCTGCTCAGCCGCGAAGACGAAGATGTCGCGCACGCCGTGCAAGACATCCTGGCAGAAGACGGCATCCAGATTTCATGCGGCTCGCAGGTCAGGAAAATTTCGGGCGCGGGCGGCCAGGTCACGCTGCAGGTACTTGATGGCGAAGGCGGCGCGGCGCGCGAGGTCAGCGGCTCGCACCTGCTGGTGGCGACGGGGCGCCAGCCGAACACCGAGTCGCTGAACCTGGAAGCGGCTCAGGTCGAGCGCGATGAGCATGGCTTCGTGCGCGTGGACGAGTTCCTGAGCACGAACCAGGAAGGCGTCTTCGCGCTGGGCGACGTGGCTGGCAGCGCGCCGTTCACGCACATCGCCTTCGACGACGGGCGCATCCTGGCCGACCGGCTCTTGAAGAACAAGCGCCGCTCGACCAAAGAGCGCATCGCGACGTGGACGATGTTCCTGGACCCTCAGCTCGGGCGCACCGGCCTGAGCGAAGCCGAGGCGAGTAGCAAAGGGCTGCAGTTCGAGGTTGCGCGCATCGAGATGAAGGACGTGGCGCGTCCGCTGGAAGTCAACGAGCCGCGCGGTTTCTGGAAGGTGCTGGTCGAGCGTGGCAGCGGGCAGATTCTGGGCGGCTCGTTCCTGTCGATCGAGGGCGGCGAGATGTCCGCGCTGTGTTTGGTCGCCATGACGGGCAAGGTGCCGTATCAAACGCTGCGCGACCTGCCGATTTCGCACCCCACGCTGGCCGAATCGTGGAACAACCTGTTCCTCAAGCTCGACCGCGAGCGCCCGAAGCCGTAGAGCCTGGCCACAAGTACTTGCGCGCATGAACTCTGAACCTCTTGAGCCTGTGGAAACTTTTGATGTGCGGCCTCACACGGGGCACGGCGGGCCTGGGTTGCTCTGCCTGCGCGCCTCGCTGTCTTACTTCCCGGCCTCAGCCTCGGCCCTGGCCTCCAACGGTGGAGGCGCGGGCGTCTTGATCCTGCCTGGGGGCGGCTACGGCTTCCTGGCGGTGGAGCACGAGGGGCGCGATGTCGCGGGCTGGCTCAACGCGCGCGGGCTGGACGCCTGGATGCTGCGCTACTCGATTGTGGACGAGCAGTGTCCCGCGCCCCTGCTGCACCAGCCACTGCGCGAAGCCCGGCGGGCGGTGCAGTTCATCCGCGAGCGGTTTGGCCCGCGCCTGCTGGGAGCCTGGGGCTTCTCGGCTGGCGGCCACCTGGCCGCGACGCTGGCCACAAGTACTTGCTACAGCGCGGAGCGCCTGGACTTCCACATCCTGGCGTACCCTGTCATCACGATGAGCGAGCACACGCACTCCGCCTCGCGCGCCAACCTGCTCGGCCCATCGCCTTCGCCTGAGCTTATCGCTGAGTTCGCGGCTGAGCAGCACGTCTCGGCTCAGACCTCGCCCGCCTTCGTGTTCCACACCATGGACGATGCCGGGGTTCCCGTCGAAAATTCGCTGGCCTACATCGCGGCCTTGCGCGCGAAGGGCGTCTCGTGCGAGGCGCACCTCTACGAGAGCGGCCCGCACGGAGTCGGCCTGGCCAGCAGCGACGCGGTTCTTTCAACGTGGACCTCGCGGCTGCAAGACTGGCTTCAGCGCCGGGGCTGCTTCAGCACGAGCTGAGGCGCGTCTTGTGTTGGTGGGCCTGAACTGCCTGAGCCATGAACAAATTCTTTAAACCCGCGCTGTGTGTTCCTGCGCTGTGCATTGCGGCTGCATTGGCTTGTGTCCCCCTGAGCGGCTCAGGAAGCGTCTTGTCGCCCGGCGCCGGAGCTTGGCCCACGCCGGCTGCGGCGGCAGATGCCGCCGCGAGCTCGGTTGGCACGCCGGCTCCGACGCCAGCTCCAGGCCCAGGGCGCGGCTTTCCGGCTCGCGCGCCGTGGGTTTCGTGCTACGGCTCGGCATCCAGCGTGGGCGACCTGGCCAGGGTCGCGCGCACCTTCCGCATCATCAACATCGACGCCGATCCCGGCACCGGCAACTTTTCGCGGGCTCAGATCGCTCAGCTCAAGAGCGGCGGCGCCAACCGCGTGATCTCCTACCTTAACCTCGGCTCGTGCGAGCATTTTCGCTCGTACTGGACGAGCGCGCCCGCTGGCTTCGTGGCCGCGAGGAACAACAGGGCGGCGCAGTCCGGCGCTTATCAGGGCTACCCTGACGAGACGTGGATGAACCTGGGCAACGCCGCCTACCAGCACCTGATGGTCGATTACGTCGCGCCGCGCCTGGCCGCGCAAGGTGTCGATGGCTTTTTTCTCGACAACCTTGAGCTGGTGGAGCACGGCCCGCACGACAGCGACGGCGCGTGCAGCGCGGCCTGCCGCCAGGGTGGGCTGGACATCGTGCGCAAGCTGCGCGAAAAATATCCCAGGCTGCTCATCGTGATGCAAAACGCCACCGGCGACATCACGCGGCTCGGGCGCACGGGCGGCGTTGCCTTCGCCACGCTGCTCGACGGCATCTCGCACGAAGAGGTCTACGCGCCCCAGGCCGATGCCAACGCCGAGCGCGAGCTGCTGAAGTGGAAGGCCTTGAGCTTACGCCCCGGCGGGCGCCTGCTTTGGATCGCGACCGAGGATTACGTCGGCAGCGCTGCCGGGGTGTCCCAGGCGCGGGCGGCCTACGCGAAGAGCCGCGCCAACGGATTCTCGCCCTACGCCGCCGACGAGAGCGCAAAGCAGCAAGCAGTCTTTTACTGGCCGTTCTAAACCAGCCGCAGCACAACGGCCTCAAGTACTTGAAGTACTGGCAGCTGCCAAAGCCCGTCGCTGCCGGGCGCGCGCCAGGGCCTGGCGCAGGCGATCCAGCGTGACACGCCCGGCCACGCGGTTGCCGCCGTCCACGGTGACGACGGGAACCGAGCAGCCGAAGCGGGCCTTCAGCCCAGGGTCGCTCGCGATGTCCACCATCTCAAGCTCGAACTCGAACTCAGCCCCAAGCTCGCGCAGCAGCGGCCCGACCGTGTCGCACGCCGCGCAGCCGCGCCGCGTGTACAGGCAGACGTGGAGCATTTGATTTTCAGGCCCGGCAAGTACTTGCGGCTGCCTTGAGCTGGGCTCTACTTGAGCACCTGAGCGCGCAGGATCTTGTCGTCCTGGCGCAGCTTCTTGGCGGCCTCAGCGCCCGCAGTGACGCGCCCGAAGACGGTGTAGCCGTCGCCTTCGTCCAGGAAATAGACCGGGGCCTGCGTGATGTAGAACTGCGAGCCCGCCGAATCGGGGTTCTGGGTGCGCGCGGCGGCGATGACCAGGGCCTCGTGCTTGAGGCTGTTGTGCTCGCGCGGGATGGTGTAGCCCGGCCCGCCCTGGCCCGCCTTGTCGAGCGTGTCCTTGCTGCGCGAGAGCGGGTCGCCGCCCTGGATGATCGCCCCGCCCTGGCCCGTCAGGTCGGCCCAGCGGTGGAAGACCGTGTTGTCGAAGAAGCCTCGCTTGGCCAGATACACGAACGAGCGCGCGTGCAGAGGAGCCGCCTTCGCGTCCAGCGTGACCACGATGTCGCCCTGGCTCGTCGTCAGCTTGACGCGCGGCTTGTCACCCAGCTTGAAACTGGACGGCGGAATCGGCACCCACACCTTCTTCATCTGCGCCTCCGTCATGTCCGGCGGCACCTGGTGATCCTCACGGTAGCTTGCAGCCGCAGCCTTAGCCTCATGCGCAGGCTTGGCCTCGGGCGCAGGCTTGGCCTCGGGCGCGGCGGGAGTTGTGGCGTCGGCGGGCGCGGCGGCGGGAGGCGCGGCCTCGGAGGTGGTGGCGGGAGGCGTTTCGGGCTCTTGCGCTTGCGAGGAGCAGGCTGTGAGCAGGCAGGGCAGCGTCAGGGCAGCGACGCAGAACGAGATCGCACCAGGCGAGAGCAGGCGGTTCATAGCAGAGAAACTTCTGGAGCTGGAGCCGGGTTGAGGCGGCTGCGCGCGGTCGTGTTGCCGGCGGTTGGTATCAGTTTGCTGAAGCAGTTGTGGCTGCGAGCGGCGCGCGGACTGTGTCCGGCTCAGTCTAACCGGGGCGCTTGAAGGCGGGAGATGCGCGCTCGCAAGTACTTGCGCGGCATGGCAGCAGACGCGCGCACGGCGGCGGAATTTTTCCGCCGCCGTGCGCTGTGTGCGTGGCGTGTTGCGAGCGAGGCGCGGGGTTAGCGCGGCCCGCCGGGGCGAGGCGAGGCGAGCGGAGGCAGCGTGGGCGCGGTGGGGCGGCGGTAGCGGTCGAGCCCGTAGCAGGAGCGGCACATCAGGTTGCTCAGCGAGAAGGGCACGAAGCGCATCTCGCGCCCGCACTGGCCGCAGTGGGCCTTGCACGCGGGCTTGGCGGTGCCTGCCGCCCGGCTCAGCGACTTGGATGCCTCGGTTTCGAGCAGGGCGTGCTCCACTGCGGCCCCGGCTTCGCCCAGCACCTCGGCGCTGAGCTCGGGAGCAGCCTGGCTCGCCTTGGGCTTCCTGGCTCTGGCGCGCGGGCTTTTGCTCGCGGCTGAAGTTGCGGCTGAAGTTGTTGCTGGAACTGCTGCTGAGGCTGATGCGGTGGAAGCCCTGGTGCGCGTGGTGCGCTGGGCCGGGGCTTTGAGCCTTTTGGGGGCCGGGTTCTGGGTCGCCGTTGTGTCAGTCGCCTTCTCAGTCGCCATGGAATGCTCCTCGAAGAAGTCCGCCCGCGCCGGATTACTGCTCCGCTTCAATCACGCGCGTGGCGGACGGCAAATTCACTTCACCTTAAGCGTGCCCGCTTGCTCCCAAAAAATCACCTCTCAAACGCCCGTTCCCACCTTTTTTCTGAAAATTTCCTCAAAAACCCCGAAATCGACCGCGCAAGTACTTGCTCAAGCCCCCGGAACCCCTCGCGAGGCTCAGAAAAACCGTTCGGCGGCCTTGCGTGACTCGGCGTCCAGCACCTCGCAGTCCGCGATTTCGTAGCGCCGCCGCTCGGTGTCGACGATGAAGATGTGCGGGTAGCGCGCGGTCTGCACGTCCTCCTGCCCGGCGATGGTGAACTCGCGCTCGACCGTCGAGACCTCGGCCTCGGCCACGCTCTTCTCGCGCCCCAGGCTGAGCAGGCTGGCCACCTTCTCCAGCGCCCGAGGCCGCTCCTCCTCGCTTTCCACGCCCGCCTCGCCCGCTGCCTCACCCCGGCTCGGCTCAGCGGCGCTCGAACCGTTCAGGCTGTGCAAGGCCCCGAGCGGCGCCTGAACTGCGCTCTGTTGGGCTGTGCTCTGTTGAGCTGTGCTTTGTTGAGCTGTGCTTTGTTGGGCCAAGCTCAGGCTGGAGCCGTCGCGGTTGGAAGTTTCGGCTGGCTCGGAGGCGTCCGGGCTGGCCATCTCGACGCGCCAGCGCGTCTGGCCCGAGAGCGGCTCGCGCTCGACTTCGAGCACCTTGAGGATGCGCTCCAGGGTGTATTCGGCCTGCAGAGCCTCGCGCAGCACGGCCTGCGAAGCCTGGTCCAGGTCGTCGATGGCGCGGATGACGCCGATCTCGGTGCCGTCGCAGTCGGCGAAGATGATCCAGTGCTCGGGGTCCGAAAGCGGCAGTGAGCGGCGCGGCGGGCCGAGCAGGGCCTTGCGCTCGCTGCTGCCCTTCCAGTACTTGAGGACGAGCGAGCCGTCCTCGATCTTCCACAGCCGCAGCCTCGATGCGTCCAGGATTCCGTCGGGGCTTGTGTTCATGCTCCTCCTCAAAATAAAAACGCGCAAGTACTTGTGTACCAAGTACTTGCGCGCTCTGATTATACGGCTTCTCGAACCGGCTTCAGTGCTTCTTGACGGGCAGGGCCGAGGAGCGGAACGAGGCCGACAGGGTCTGCTTGTCGAGCAGCCCGTCCAGGCTGATGGCCGAGAAGGTGCGCCGGCCCGGAGCCAGGGCCGCGCGGCCCGTGACGGTTCCGGCCATGCGCGCGGGCAGCTTGAGCGCCTGAGCCAGCGAGCCGCTGGCGTGCGTCAGCGAGAACGTGACCGAGTCGCCGCTGGCGGTTGTGGCCTTGCCGCTCATCCACAGGCGGCCACGCGGCGTGTCCAGCGCGACCTCGACGCCGCGTGTGCGCGGCACCAGCACCAGCGTCGCCGAGCTGATCGAGAACGCGCCGGTGCCCACCTTGAGCTGGCCCGTGCCCGCGCGCGCCCGGTTCATCGTCATCTCGGCCATCTCGGGCAGCGGCTTGGGCGCGGCCTTCACGGGAGCTTTGTGCGGGGCCTTGACCGAGGGCTTGACCGGGGCCTTGAGCAGCGTCTTGGCCGAGGCCGAAAGCAGCGGCGCGGCCAGCACAGCGGCGCCCAGCGCGAGGGTGAAAACGGGGGTGAAACGGTTGGAAATCATGGTTGCTCCTTGCAAATTAGCTCTGTTGAACGGCTGCGGGCGCGCGATGTTCGCTTCGCCTTGACCAAGCGAAGCTCAAGCTGAGCCGGGCTCATCTCAACTCGGCTCAAGTACTTGCTACTGCGCGAGCGTGCTGCTGAGGTTGGTCTGCATCTCGACCAGCTTCTTGTACAGCGAGTCCTCGTGCTGCACCAGCTCGTCGTGCGTGCCTTCCTCGATGACGCGCCCGTTCTCCATCACGACCAGCTTGTCGGCGTTCTTGACCGTGCTCAAGCGGTGCGCGATCGCGATTGTGGTGCGATCCTTCATCAGGTTGTCTAACGCTTCCTGGATCAAAGCTTCACTCTCGGTGTCCACGGCTGAGGTCGCCTCGTCCAGAATCAAAATCTTGGGGTCGTCCAGAATCGCGCGCGCAATCGAAATGCGCTGCCTCTGGCCTCCGCTGAGCTTGGTGCCGCGCTCGCCGACGTGCGTGTCGTAGCCGTCTCCCAGCTTCATCACGAACTCGTGCGCGTTGGCGGCTTTGGCCGCGGCCAGCACGTCGCCGAAGTTGGCGTCCGGCCTGCCGTAGGCGATGTTGTCGCGGATGGTGCCGTGGAACAAATACGGCTCCTGCAGCACCACCGAGATGTTCGAGCGCAGCTCCTTCAGGTCCAGCTCGCGCACGTCCTGGCCGTCGATCTTGACAGCGCCGCCTGACACATCGTAGAAGCGTGAAATCAGCGAGACCAGCGTGCTCTTGCCGCTGCCCGAGGGCCCGACGAGCCCGACGGTCTGGCCCGGAGCCACGCGCAGGCTGACTTCCTGCAGCGCGGGCTCGCTCGAATCGTAGCCGAAAGTGACGTTCTCGAAGGTGACCTCTCCGCGCACGTTCTCCATCGCCTTGGCCTCGGGCTCGGTCTGGATGTCGGGCTGCAGATCCAAGATCTCGTAGACGCGCTCGGCGCTGGCGGCTGTCGAGGCGAACAAGTTGGAGGACTGCGACAGGCTCTGGACAGGCGCGTAGAACTGGGCGACCAGGCCGGAGAACATCACCAGCTCGCCGGTCTTGAGGCGGCCCGCAAGTACTTCTCGGCCCCCCAAGACCCACACGATGACCTGCCCGACGCCAAAGGCGAAGTTGACGCTGGGGTAGAACATCGCCTGCAGACGGTTCGAGTCGATGCCGGCGTCGTAGAACTCGCGCGACTTGAGCCTGAACTTGCGAGCCTCCGTCTCCTCCTGCCCGAACACCTGCACCACCTGGATGCCCGCGATGGTGTCGCTCAAGATCGAGCTCATGTCGGCCAGGCGGCGCCGCATCGAGCGGTACTTGTTGCGTATCTGCGAGCTGAAGGTGCGCGTGCCCCAGGCCAGAGGCACGGTGGGAATCAGCGTCATCAGGGCGAGCTGAGGGTTCTTGAGGAAGAGGATGACGCTGATGATCGAGACCTTGAGCAGGTTGATGGTCATGTCGCGCAGGCCCTCGACGATGAATTCCTCCATCATGTTGACATCGTTGGTGACGCGGCTCATGATCTGGCCGGTGCGCTTGTTGTTGTAGAACGAGAGCGAGAGCTTCTGCAGGTGCTCGTATAGCTTGGTGCGCAGCTGATACAAGACGAGCTGACCCAGCTTGCCAGTGAAGAGCATGCGCGTCCAGTGCGCCAGCGTGCGCACGATGAGCGCGCCGGTGAGGGCCAGCGCGAGCAGATACAGCAGGCGCTCGTCGCCGCCCAGCAGAGCGTTGTCCACCAGCAACCCCGTGAGCAGCGAGGGCACCAGCTCCAGCAGAGCTATCACGATCGAGAAGCTCATCACTCCGGCCAGCAGCTTCCCGTGCGGGCGAATCTCCTGGTACAGCCTGGCGTAAACGTTCATGCAGCCTCCTTGAGCTCAGTTGAGTTCCTGTCAAAACGCAAAAGCCACCGCCACACGAGCGCGTCGAAGGCAGCTCGCACGAGGCGAGCGGGCTGACACGGAGTGTTGCAGTGGCTTTTGCAGCAGCTTGAGCAGCGGTTCGAGCTGAACCCGAAAAGCAAGAGGCCGAAGTACTTCGCCCCAGCAAGCAAGTACTTCGGCCCTGACATCGGTCGAGGGCGTTCATGGGCGGGGAAGCGGCGCGGCGCGAGAGAAACGGCCAGGAACGGCCAGGCGCGGGAAGAAGAGCCCAGCCAAAGGCCCCCTTCGATTAAACACAGCCGAGCCGGCCCGCGCAACGGTTGCAGCCCCTGACGCAACGAATTCGCGAATGTTTTTCCGCGAGCGAGCGTCGAGCCCGCAGCGCCTCAAGTACTTGTGGCTCAAATCAGCAGGTCGGCGACTTGGACCAGGCGCTCGGGCGCGCACAGCGGCGCGATGGACTGGCCTACGCTCAGCGTCTGGACGGACGAGTAGGACGCGCCGAAGGTGGCCCCCGCGTCGTCAACCGGCGCGCGCTGCACTTCGAGCAGGTTCTCGTTGATGTTGACGATCCAGTAATCCTCGATTCCCGCGCGGGCATACATCGAGGCTTTGGTGGTGCGGTCGGCGGCCAGCGTGGTGTCCGAGATTTCGATGACGAGCAGGGCCGTGGTGGGGTGATTCACTGCGAAGTCGCTCAGCACTCCCTCGACAAGAGCCACATCCGGCTCGGGCCGGTCGCTCTCACTCAAGCGCAGCGGAAGCTGCACGCGCACCAGGACGCGCTGCAGCCCGAGCGCAAACGCGACTATGGTCGCTGCTGTCACACCTGTCGAATGCGGCCCGTTCTGTGTCATCTTCGGGATCAGCTCCCCTCCGATCAGCTCCAGCTTCTCCTCGGGGCCGAAGACGCCCAGGTCGATCAGCTTCTCGAACTCGTCGCTGCTCCAGCTCTTGTGCGCCCACACGTGAGGCAGCGAACTGCCCAGCAAAATTCCCATAGGCACCTCCGTCACGACTTCGCGCTACTTCTGCTCGCTGATGTAGCCCATCATCTTATACAGCAGGCGCGCCACCGCGAAGGCGCTCGCGGCGTGCCCACCGATCAGCTCAACGCAGTCCAGGCCAAGCACTTGCCGCCCTTTGCACGCCGTTTTCAAGATGTCGCGCACCGCGTAGAAGCTCAGGCCGCCCGGCTCGGGCGTGCCGGTGTCGGGCATCCACGCCGGGTCGCAGGCATCCACGTCAAACGTAATGTAAAGCGCCCCGCCCAGCGCCCCACCCAGCGCCCCGTCGATCTCGGCAAGTACTTGCTCGCGCTCGCGCCGGTCTTCGAGGCGCGGCACCAGCTCCTCGGCCCACAGCTGCGTCACGTTGGCGGGCACGCTCGCGGCCTCTTCGCGCGAGGTCGAGCGCAGGCCGACCTGCACGATGCGCACGTTCTCGATTTCGCTCATGCGACGCGCCACGCTGCCGTGGCTAAACGCCGAGCCGCCGTATTCGCCTCGCAGATCGGTGTGCGCGTCCAGCTGCAGCACGGTCAAAACGCCGCTGCACACCCTCGCCACCGCCTGCACCGCGCCCAGCGAGAGCGAGTGCTCGCCGCCCAGCAGCACCGGAACCTTGCCCGCCTCCAGCACTTGCCCGACCACCGAGCGCACGCGCGCCGCCATGAACTCCGGCCCCCGCGCGTCCGGCTCGATCTCGTCCGAGGTGTGGATGCCAACCTCGCACACCTCGCGCCCCAGCTCGCGGTCGAAGAGCTCCATGTTCATCGAGGCGTCGATGATGGCGGCGGGGCCCTCGCGCGTGCCGCCGCGCCAGGTCGTGGTGGCGTCGTAGGGCGCGGGCAGCACCACGAAGCGCGCGCTCGCGAAGCTCGCCAGCTCCGCGTCGATCGCGCCGAAGTTGCGCGGCGGCCAGAAGTGCTCGGGGGAAAGTCTTTCTCGCATCATGCCCACTTTAAGCGCCGCGCCCGACCTCTCAAGTACTTGCAGGGGCCTCCGCAAACCCAATTTTCACCACAGATAACCATACACAACGCCTTGAGAGAACATCTGCAAGCGCCCGCGGCCCTCTTTGATGCTCTCGGTGCCCCATCTGCGGTTCTCAGAGGCCATTTGTGGCGAGGATTCCCTCGGCGCACGCCCCGCAAGTACTTGCAGCGCGCCGCTTTTGCCTCACGCGCCCGGCCTGGCGATGATGTCGAAGTGGCACTTCTCGAAGTCGTCGCCCGGCGACACCTGGGCCCCGCTGTCGGCGCGCCGCACAGCGTAGCCGTAGCCCATCAGCAGCGCCACCAGCTCGCTCGCGCTGGCGTTTTGGTCGCGCAGGTTGAGGTCGTCCAGCTCGATGAACAGCACGGGGCGCAGCTCGCGCAGCAAATGGCCCGCGCCGCGCAGCACATTCAGCTCGAAGCCCTCGACATCAATCTTCACCAGGTCAACTTTGGCGATTGCGGCCTCTGCGAGGAACTCATCCAGCACGCGCACCGCGACTTCGACGGCGGGGAAGCCCTGGGCGGCGGCCTGATCCCAGGGCAGGATGCGGTTCATGCCCCGATTCTTGGGGCTGACCTGGAACATTTTCATGCGCCCGCCCTGGCTGCCCAGCCCGATGTTGGCCACCCGCGCGTGAGAGGCCCACGCATTGAGCTGGAGGTTCCTGGTCGCCTTGCCGAAGTTGGCCGGGTCCGGCTCGAAGCCCTGCACGCGCCCCTCAGACCCCACGCGACGCGCCAATTGCAGCAGCGTGGTGCCGATGTTGGTGCCGATGTCGAGCACGACCATGCCCGGCAACGCCAGGTCCAGCAGAGCCTGCGCGCCCTCCTCGTGCATGGCGAAGAAAACCCCGTGATCCACCACGTCCGAGATGTCGAGCCGCAAGCGCGAGCCCTGCCGCGTCGCGAAACGCCACGAGCCGCGCGCGTAAAGGTAGTTGGGCGGCACCATGCGCCCCCACAGCGAGAGCGCGCTGCGCCCACGCACCCTCTTTTGCAGCCCCGCTTCGAGCGGACGCAGCCTCAGCAAGTGCCGGAACAAGTTCAGAACCCGCGTCTTGCGCGAGATCGGCAGCGAATAGGAACGCATGAGGACAAAATCCAACCCGACAAACCCCCCAAACAACTTCACAGTTCCCTCAGACACCTTCACCATGCTCCCAGACGGCTCCACAATGCTCCCGGACGGCTTCATAGCCCGCCCGCATGACTTCACAATGCCCCCGAACGGCTTCACAGCCTTCCCGCGCGACTTAACAATGCTCCCAGACGACTCAATCCTGCCCCCAGAAGTTTGGTGGCAGCGTGAAGCCGTCCGGCAGGGCGATGAAGTCGGTTTTGGGCGCTGTCCTCGGCCTCGCGAGCGTGCTGAAGGTGGATTTTGAACCTGTGCAGGCGATTTTGGACAGTGGAAAGGTGGCGGAGAGCTTGGTGGAGGGCATCGGGGCGGCGGTCCTACAGGTCTCCGGCTTGGAGGGCGCCGGATTTCTTGAGCTTGTCCAGGGTTTTGAAGAGCTCGGGCGAGTCCTGGAACCAGTCTTTGATGCGGGCCATGTTCTTCTTTGAGCCGGCGACCTTAGTGAAGTCGGCGGTGAGCTGCTTGCGCTGCTCGAAGAGGCGCGGGCCGCCCTGGACGCGCAGCAGGCCGCGCGCTTCGGGGTTGTGCTGCAAGTACTTGTCGCGCTCGGGCTGGGGCAGGGCGGTGTATTCGCTCTCGAAGAGGCGGCGCCGCTCGAAAAGCGAGTAGGCCATGGGCCAGAAGAGCTGGGTGTAGTCGCCGTAGATGCTGGTGGTGGTGTCGCGGAAGGTGTCGCGGTCGACTTTGCCCCAGCTCACGGCCTCGGAGGGCGGGCACGAGGAGAGCGAGCCGTCCGAGACGGGCGCTGAGGTGATCTGGAGGTCGTATTTGTAGCCGCGCACCTGGTGCTTGCCCTCGTCGAGCATGAAATTCTGCAGCAGCGAGGGCTCGGGCTGCAGCGCGAAGTTCTTGGGCACGCCGCCGCCCATGATGAGGATGCCCAGCTCCTTGATCGGGTTGGTGAAGAGGCCCCAGAAGTGGTAGGCGCAGGCTTCCATGACATCGGCGAGGGGGTCGTATTGGAAGCCGAAGCTGCCTCCGTTGAGGTCGGAGTCCATCTTGAGCGGCAGCATCCCGAGCGAGTTGCTGCCGTCGCCGGGCGCGCCGATGAAGATGGGCACGGCGTGCTGGTAGGCGGTGGCGACGAGGCCGGACTCGATGCCGCGCGCCTGCTCCAGGGCGTCGTAGAGCTTGCCCATGCGGAAGTTGCGCTCGGTGGTGGTCATGGGGTGCTGGAACTCGGGCTGCGCGAACAGCCAGCGCGTGACGCGGTCTTGCTCTTCGAGGATTTCTTCCTTGAAGCCGACATCGTAGACGCGGATGACACGGTTGTCGCGGTACAGGCCGTCGTCTCCGGCGGGGTCTACCGAGCGGACGGCGCGCTGGTAGGGCTGGCCGGGCTTGCGGTGGCGCGGCTGGGGGTGCAGGGCGTCGTGGCCGTCGTGGTAGACGAGGGCATCGGTGGTGGAGATGGCTGCGATGTAGCCCGCGCGGATCATGGAGTTGATCCAGAAGCGAGTTTGGTTCGAGAGCGAGGCGATGCCGGAGAC
>JAABUK010004099.1_pt1 | contig 24049 bp, 32 predicted proteins | sample 5559141 | NCBI WGS metagenome assembly JAABUK01 (sample SAMN10711869, study PRJNA513367) | rock metagenome | isolation source: Antarctica rocks | place: Antarctica: Victoria Land, Pudding Butte nord | collected 2016-01-03
TTACCGGAAAGTCGAGGCACAAGAGCAGGTGAAGATGCCGAGATCTCAACTCTAGAGGAGGCTGTGGAGGCCCACCGCTTAGCCTGAAAGGTGACTGCACACTTGGAAGGAATGGCAATGGCGTCGGGTTTGTGCTATTACCGCCTCGAAAAAGGCGATCATCAAATTCTTTTCTTTCAAGTCAGTGGCGAGACATGGTGTTGAACAGTAAGAAACGCCATATAAACGCCAGACGAACGCCAGACGAACGCCAGAAAGGCGCGGTCGAGCTGCGGGGTAAGAATTCACCCAGAAGTGACAGGTGCTGCTTCCATTTTACTACTATATTTTGTAGTTATATCGGTGCTAGAACCATGACTGGGAGTGCGTTCTTGCATACCTTATCACCAGAGTCTGACGGCTGGCACTCCTAAAAAACACAACGGCTATCTCCAACCGTCTGTTTGCCGCCTCAGCCCATCAGATCTGGAGTATGCATGGCCTGCAGTAGTGTCCGTGCTTCTAGCTTACCTTATGTGGCTGAAGTCTGACAACGCACAAGTTTTGTGACTCCAGGTCGTTCAGCTCGTTCTTCTTGACAGACTTTAGTTGGAGACATTGGTGATCGACTTTAACGTTCGGTGTATCTATTTTTCCGCAACCCAAAGAACAACAGTTGTTTAATTGTCAACTCGTGCTTTTTCTCTGCTGAAACAATGTGTTTGACACTGTTCCTCAGGCTTGCAATCTTCCGTCTGCTTGTGCAGAGTTTGAACATCCAATGTGCTTTGTCGGAAAATGAAAGCCCTGATACCACAGGCTGCGGTGCTTGCGTAAGTCTAAAGGTCCCTTCTGCTTCGACTCAATGTTCTCTGACCGTGATAGTAGTGCAGCAAGCTTTCCAATGCGTTTCCTGGTGCTGTGAGCCTACCCAACACTACTGCATACGTACAGGAGCAAGTATACTGGTCTCAGCAGCAATCAGAAACCCAGCCAGCATGTCGGTTCACTCCTGTCAGTGCCAACGAGGTTTCGGCTGCTGTGAAAGAAATACGTTTGTCGAAATGCCCTTTTGCAGTTAAAAGCGGTGGGCATGCGTGTTTTATCGGTGCTTCAAATAGCCAGGGCGGTATTACAATTGATCTGGAGAAATTGAGTACAATTGAAGTGTCATTTGATAGAAAGACGACCCGACTCGGCAGTGGCAATCACTGGTCAGATGTATATTCGAGACTTGAAACACTTGGCCTTGCCGTCACCGGGGGAAGAAATGGGGATATCGGTGTAGGCGGATTGACTCTCGGAGGTTGCTAACTGACCATGAATCTAGTAGTCCTCTAGGCTAATACTTAGATAGGTGGTATAAGCTTCTTTGCTGGCCTCTACGGATGGGCGTGCGACAATGTTAATCAATATGAGGTTTCCTATACCCTTACTCCCAATCACGTCCCTTGCTCAGTTGGCCACGTCTGAGCACGTCTTAGGTCGTTCTTGCCGATGGAGAGATAGTCAATGTCAACTCATCTTCCCGGGAAGACTTGTATTTTGCTTTGCGGGGCGGAGGGAACAATTTCGGGATTGTGACCAGGTTTGGCTGCGAGCTCCTTTCACCAGGGTTTGAATCTAAGAGTCATCAGGTTTGATCTGGATACCTTCGAACACGGCTTGATGTGGGGCGGCATGACGGTCTACCCACTCGCTGAGAACATTTCCTTGTACAATGCCTTTTACATGTTCAACATGAACCACGACCGAGATCCCAAAGCAGCTCTCATCCTATCTACTGCCTGTGTCAAAGGTCTGGGATGCTTTTTCTCCGCCGAGTATACGTACAAAGACCCAATCGCAAAGCCGCAAATCTTTGAAAACTTCACCTCGCTCACGAATAGTTCTGATACCACGAGGATCACGACCCTGAGTAACCTGACCACGGAGATCAAAAACAGCCAGCCAAACGGATTTCGGTTAGTAGCTGTTCGTAGAATTACCAGCCTGTAAACGGGTGGCTCATGAAAAACTCACAGGCAAATCTTCATGACGGCAACATTCAAAAACAACGTCCAATTACAGGTGGATATCTTGGGTATTTGGTACAACTCTATACAGCCAATCTTGAACATTCAAGGGTCCTTGCCTGCACTTGTCTTTCAACCTATCTCGGCACCTATAACCTCTCACTTCTCCAGGAATGGTGGAAATGCTCTCGGAATTTCACCGCATGATGCTCCTCTCACTCGTAAGGGCCCTTCGCGTTCGTTGTTCTTTGCTCGCCCCAGCCCTAGGCATTTGCCACATACTGACAAGCTTTCGGCGGGTAGTTATGAACATCGACCTTCAGTGGGGCGATATCAAGGATGATGATACCGTTATTAGCATTGCCAAAGAGATAATGGAGAAAGCGGTCACCCTAGGAAAGGTGGAGTGGTTTCGTACATCCTTTCCACACCAATAGTTAGAAGATACTGATTCAAGGACGTTATGCTCCAGTCTCGCAACCTCCACCACCGCTACATCTACCAAAATTACGCGTACATCTCCCAAGACGTTTTCGGTGGCTACGGACCCAAGAACAGAGAGAAGTTGCTCGCTGTTCAGCGAAAGTACGACCCCGAAAGGGTCTTTGAGAAGCTACAGCCGGGGTATTTCAAACTGAGGAAACAGGATCGATAGATACAAGGTATGATTGGGGAAATGGAAATAGGAACCCGATAGGCGGGGGATTGAGATAATCTGGGTATTCGAATATGCTGCAAAATTAGGGTTGAAACACGGGGCCGTTAGCAAGCGTGGGTGTTTTATATACTCACGATACTGTAACCTTGTGCCGTCCTTTCTTCTGAAGTAAAGTGTTGGAAGAGGTTTTTGCAAGAAGCATCGCCATCGATGATGATTGTCAAAGATATTCTTTGGACGGCGGAATAAGTCCGTGTACGGAGTATGTACGAGCAAGTGCATACGCCTATAATACAGTACAGGCAGCTAAGGTACGATACCATACAGAGGGGGAAAAGAAGAGATAGATAAGGAGAGATGCCCAGGTATCGTAGAGGTATGTCTTGCAAGAAGCCAAGAAGGCGCGCTGAAGGCGTACTGCGAGACGAGTGGCAAAACAGTAGAGACGAGGTAGAAAGGTAGGAGAAAGGAGCAGAAAGTACGAGGGCAGCAGACAAGGCTTTATACGCAACAGTCGGGGGAGAGGGCATGGCGTAGTCCATGCATCCAGTTTTGCACCTTTTGATAGGCCTTGATCTTACCATGGCCCTCGGGCCTCACTCGAGATCGAAGGAATCTGCCTCGTTCAAGACACCTCAACGTTCATCGCCCCTCACGATAGACGATTCATCGAAGCTCTGCCAGAGGATCATTGCAAGTAGGGATTGCGATTATACTGCATCTGACCCAATATATTGATCGTGTATGTTACATGTGCGTATGGATCTTATGGAAGCGAAGAGGCATTAGCAGAGGCTTCTCGATAAGAAAACTTGTTGCGAAATTACGAAGTGATTTCTCCTTCATCCATGCGCGTTAATAAAATCCCACCTGTAGGAAATCGGGATGTGCTAGTCTTTTCCAATCTCAAATTTGCGGTATTGCCTCAATTACATTCTGCAGATTTCCATCACTAACCCAAAACCTTTTGATGCTCAAACCGGCCCTCCCGAGCAAACCCTCCCATTGAAGCTGCGTCCGTTCCATACCTCCAAAGCACATCATATTAATATCCTGCAATGCCACATCTCGCGATGCACCTATTTCCGGTATCACAGTGTCTGTGATCAGGATGCGCGAGCAGGAACTCATAGCTTGAACCGTATTACGAAGAATTGCAAGGGAGACGTCGTCGGACCAGTCATGGAAGATGCGGCGGAAGTGGTAGACTAGGGCCCCTTAGAATACCCGAAGATTGCCCCCAGTCAGTCAACCTCCTCCTTTCTCATGAGGGAGAAGAAGAAGAGTCACGAAATCGACACCAATGCCAGAAGCTCGAGTGTGCTTACCTTTAACTGGCTGACGCTCGAAGAACGAGGCAGCCATGGGCTCAATGAAGCTGGGCAGCCCACGAGCTTTCGCATCGTCAATCACGTCGTGCACATCTTGCAGCACCATCCTCCCCATCAACCCTGGAAAGGCCGCCTTGATCGCCTCCAGCGCCTGGCCTCTTCCCCCACCCACATCCACAATTGCTACATCCGATTCCCTTATATCTTCTTTCCCAAGCTCCTCATCAAAGGGATAGGGCCATGCGCTTCTTGTCGCATCGCCAACTGTTGCCAATGATTGCATACCGCTATTGAACATTTTCGCACGTTCGGGATCCTCTTTCAAGTATTCCCAGAAACCGAGACTGGTATGGTGACCAAATTGGAAAGGACTGTTGTTGTAGTCGGTTGGGTTTTGATACTTGGTGGACTCAAGGAAACGCGGCATGGCGTACACTCCCTGGCCAAGGAAGTCGTACATTTGCTTCAACATGTCGCGGTTTGCGGGGATGACGAAAATGGCGGAAAAGGCATTTTGCGTGTAATGTGAGGGGGAGGTCTCTTGGAAGAGATGAGTGCTCGTGCAAGCTCGCATGACTCGAACTAAACAGATTGGGCCTCTTATCAGCGATGAACGGTCGAGTTTTCCACTCTTAGAGGTGCCTTTGACTCACTGAGAAGACGCTCGTCAACCTTGAGTAATGCGGAGAGGTCTGTCACACTGATGCCGCCACCAGAGAAAGGTATCTTATCGAAAATGCCCATATTGAGAGCGGTCCTGATGGCAGCATTTTGAGCGGTCTGAATGATGAAAGCAGTCAGTGCACATTTCCAACAGTTATTTCTTGCTTTTTCCATCCATACAATAATCATACATGAGTGGCTTGAAAATACAAGTTCTCCTCTGGCTCTCTGGCTGCGATTGCAAGTCTCTCGGCATTTATGACGAGAGCTTGACGATCAGAGTTACTCAATACAGAGCCCGCATTCGTCAACTTGTTTACGACTTTGCCTATTGCTCGGGCGAGTTCCAATACACTTGCGCTATCGGTGGGCATTTTGAGGTATGGTGAGTCAATCGAACGGAGTTTGGACACTGGAGTAACGCCATCGAAAGTGTGACAAATTAGCGATGCGTAACTTACAGTTAGTGCTTTTCGCCTTATCACCAAAAGGTGTTTATCCTTACCTACCTATGTACCTTAAAGCGTACGGAAGTATTCTATTAACGGGAAGCTAAAATTGTGCTAATCTTTTTAAAACGGTCAGCCACAAGCGGCGGAAGCTTACATGGTGACATGGCGACGACAGCTTACTCAATACTCATCCACCATATATTATTTGGCCACATCAGTAGGTATTCGTCCATCGAAAATAGAATAAGCCCTGCTGCTTTCCATCACCTCACCCGGGGTCCACCCCCCATAGCATATTTGCCTCCTCGAGTCCATGTCCCGGCAACCATTTAACAGACGCAACCCATGTCGATGTCAAAAATAAAATAGCAATTATAGTGCGATAAGGCGACCCGTGACTCGTGAGTCGCAATACTACCAGAGCGTGCGCCCCTACCTACACTAGAGCTGGCACATGCGCTCTAGTCTACAGGTCTGGGCGCCCAGAGCGGCTCGGAGCTATGAAGGAATCTAATTGTCTTTTTCTACCAGACCATTGGTCGAGAATCTATGATTCCACGCTTTGCTAGCCTCCGCATATGCATTGTATCTAAACAGCCAAGGCTGAATCTTCGGGTGCGTCCTTTCGGTCAGGTTCAATCAGTCCTGAATTAGATACCCGAGAGTTGATTGGCTGCTCACCAAAGGTTGGCCTCATCTTCATGGTCAAACGATATCGCCAAGTGCTTGTCGCGAGACTCTTGCAATTCTCCATCATGTAGATGGAATTCTTCCTGCTGTCGAAAAGTCTCCTCTCGAATCTTGAAAATTCTTTCCTTTCTGATTTTCTCGTATAATTCTATTACTGCGGGGATCTGTGACTTGGAATCGATCTTACCCAGCAGGGTTCCGAGAGTAGCACCGTCTTCAAGGGCTCTAAGTGAAAGAGTCCTGGAATAAGCAATCTCATTCCCGCAATGTACATGTAAAGCGCCACAAACCACATAAAGTTCAAGAAGGGACAGCCTCAGTCAATACTCACGAATTAGCTCCTTGAGCCATGTAAGGAAGGATTGGATGGCAAGAGTCCCCTGCCATGACGAAAGTCCCTTGCTTGGAACTCCACGGCTCGTCAAGTTGAAGATACATCAGTCGCCACTTGTCGACTTTCTTAACATTTGAGAGAAACTTTGTGAGTAGAGGATCCCACCCTTCGAAAAGCTTCGTCATCTCTCCAAGATCTCCCTCGGCTTTGGCTGTGTCCTGCGGTAAGTCGTCAGGAACCAAAAGTACGATGTTCAACATTTGGCCACCGAGAAGACTGTAAGCTACGGCATGAGCTCCCGGGCCCAACCAAATACGGATTCCAGGTCGAGTAATGATTTCCCGAAGCTCTGCATCTTGCTTCACTTGATCGGCTGTTAGGACAATCCTGTAGGCGAGATCGCCCGTCGGCTGAGGACGCAAAGGCTTTCCGAGAAAAGAAATTCGCGTAGAGGATCAGAGTCCATCGGCTGCAATGATTAGATCACCCTCCCGTGTATGGCCGTTCTTACAAATGACTGCTGGTCTCTCAAAGTCCACATCACAAACGCGAGAATCGAAAAACAAGCGAACTCCGAGTTTTTCTGCTCTTGTTGCTAGTGCCTTTTGCAGATCAATGCGATGAAGACACCATATTGGCTCTCCGTACCTAGTCTCGATCTCTTCACGGTAATTACCTCTATAAGCCAAGACTTTCCGTCCATCATATCGAATAATAGAAAGGGTTTCCGGGGTCGCTGCTTTTGACGTGAGTTCTTCGGTGACGCCCCATCTTCGGAGAATTCGAACCCCGTTTGGCGTGATTTGGATCCCGGCTCCAGCTTGATGGAGCTGAGGTGCACTTTCAAAGACTGAAACTTGGTGACCCTCCAAGGCGATCGAGATGGCTGCCCCGAGACCACAGAGTCCTGCCCCGATAACAAGGACGTGACAAGTAGGACGCTCCATGGTCGAACTCATGCGCGAAAAGCGAACAGCAAGGATGGGAGGTCAAGCCTGTTATAGGTTTCCCATCAAAGATCATATAGAAAGTAGGGATACCATAATTAAGCGATCAACCAAATGGGTAAAAGAGGGCGTTCTGTGGTCGAGAAGTCCGAGATACATCAGGTACATAAGGTACGATAAGGCACAGTGATGTCACTAGCTTGGCTAGAGTAGAGGATGCTGCTGCCTGGACCTCGGTCCGCGCCTGAGAAAGGCTTTGTTCATGGCCCTACTTCAGATTCAACGGTCGAATTGATTGTCGATTTTGTCGTACCTTGAGAACCACTATGGCACATCTTCCCACCCCTCACATCATGCCTCTAAGCAAGCACTCAACCCAGGGAACTACGTCTCATCCGCCTGATAGTAATATCGAGCTCGGGCCCGTAGCACAGCTCCTGACCATCGACGTTGGACGCCTCCACGAGGGAGACTAGGAGGAAGCAGCCAAGCTTTTCAAAGCTGCCAAAGAAGATGGTATCTTCTATCTCGATTTTCAAGATCGGCGTTCTATGGCAGTGATTGACACAGTCGATGATGTTTTTGCTCTTTCAAAGGACTTGTTCAGCTTGAGCGAAGAAGAGAAGATGAAGTATGATGTCGATGAGCTCGATGCATTGAAGCTGAATGGGTAATCAGCCTCCGCACAAGCCGGCTACAGTGATATTGCTGACAGACCATTTTCAGATATAAGCCAGTTGGCCGTAATTTTGGTGGTAAGCAATTTCATACCTTGCATCTTCAAAGAAGTAACACTGTCAGGTCTCAATGGCAAGCGTGACGGCTTTGAAAGTTATACTGTATTTCACCTTTCTATTTTCATGTACTGTAACTTCCTTTCCTTAAGTATGCCATTTCTGATACCACTCATCCAACACCTCCAGATCCCAGGCAAAGCCCATCTTGACTTCTCCTTCGCCCGTCCTTCCTTATTGACATACCGTCTTCCGTCTATCACCACCTTCTTCACTCAGACCCACCAGATCCTTGCTCTCATTCTCTCGTCCCTATCTTCCTCGCTGAAATTACCACCAAACGCCTCCCTCACCGATCTCCACCGCATTGACGCCTCCTCCCCGGACATACTCCGCCTTCTTCACTATATCGCTCAGCCCGTTTCCAACACCGGCGTCCCCCAGACCCCTCACACGGACCTCGGCTCTTTAACGCTACTCTTCACGAAGACACCCGGACTGCAGGTGTTGCATCCCCATAGCACAGAATGGGCGTTTGTAGTCCCTAAGCGGGGCTGTACTGTTGTCAACATCGGAGACGGTATGTCACTCCAGCGCCCTGCTTTTCTTACTATACCGCTCCCAGTTCTTCGTCTCTCGTACCGAACTCTGAATTGCTATGGTAGCCAGAGCAAGAACGCTGATACTGGAGACCTGCGTGCCCAGGTCTCACGATGCTTACAGGAGGATTATTGCATTCCTGCCTCCACCGCGTCAGTCCACGTCCCGGCCGGGCGATGGAGGAGCGGTACAGTTTTGCGTATCTGCAACGCGCGGAAAATGATGTCAGGATGGAAGCTTTGCCCGGGTTTTGTAATGAGGTGGTGGGAACGAAGGAGGTCCATACCAGTCGAGAATGGTTGGAGAAGAAATTCGGCGTGCTGAGACGGAAGACATGGATGGAGGAGACGGAGACTCAGAGGATTTTGACCGGTAGAGCGGATCTGTTGACGGTTTAGATGAGCTGCGAGGTTACGACAAGGGATTTTTGGATGACTGACGTTATTCGTTGGCGATGAAGATTGACGACGATACTATGTCATTGTGTATGCACGGCCTATATAAAGCTTCATTTTCTGACGGATCAGAAAGGTTTTCTGAACTACGAACATATCTGCATCTCGTGGAGAGGAGATTCTCTCTCCTCTCCCTCCAACCAGGAAAGCGGGTATCAAAGTCTACGGGATGGGTTGTCGACAACTACGATCCTGCAGTCGATGATATTATGACTCAAAAATACCAACTTAGCTGCCATTCAAAGGCGGAAGACAAAGATTCGAACGTCTGTGATTTTCTACGTATAAAAGAAGTACAATTTACTTCTCGACAAGTTTGGTGGGCTCTTTTGGGTAGAGAGAGCCAGCTCAAAAGTCAGGCGGGAATAAGTATGGATTCATTCTCAGGGGAAACAATAAAGTAACATCGAGAGCATTATAATTGCTCGTCTGGGTTATTCTCCTATCTGAAGTACAGGGGTATCCACCGCGGTCATGGCTCTATTCGATAGATCTCGTAGCACAAGACTGACTTCCGCGTAGGAGCTCAGTCTACTTTGAGCCCCAAGGATGTCCTTCCGGACTTAACTTCGCATTGAGGAATCCCAACTCTGTCAATTTGCCTCCGCTGATTTCCGATGCGTGGGCATACATCTCGTCGACGTCCCAGTTGACGCTTGTAAACCCCCCTTTGAGGCAGTCGGCTTTTGGTGTGTCCAGCCAAAGCGACACGCCGCCTGTGAGAGCCTGCGTATCCTTCGCAAAGGGCGTGAAGGCGTCAACGACCATGCCTCGATCAGCGGCGTCGACAATGCCGGGATGAAGGGAGAAGACGCGAAGGTTTGGATATTCTGGGTTCTGTAAGCATGCGGTATTGAAATGAGAAAAGAGGGTTGTATGTACCAAGGCTCAAGGCCTGGCCTAGCTTAATCACGGCGAGCTTACTAGAAGCGTAGGAGCTGATACCAGGAACGGCTAGAGCAACGCCAGTGCTGACTAGATTGATAATGGTTCCTTCTCCACCGAAGCTCTGGATGAAAGACTGGACTGGGAGAAACGTGCCTTTGACGTTGGTCTCCTATCGATAGATGATCGGTCAGCTGCAAGTATCTTGTGCTAGGTGTGTTAGGAAATTACTTGCAAAGTCCGCCCACCAGGATGCCAACGGAACGTCTCCAACCATACCACCGCCCATGCTTCCAGCAGAGTTGACCAAGACATGAGCTTTGTTAAACTTGGCCTTGACCTTGGCAAAGAGCGACTCGACGCTAGACTCGTCTGAGACATCTGTAGGCTCGGCAATAATGGGAATAGATTTGGAGATCTTGGTGATGTTGTCGACGGTGAGATCGAGAGTTTCGGCCTTGCGTCCAACAATGACGATCCCGGCAGCACCCGCTTGAGCCCATGCCTTTGCGATTGCCTGATATAATAGCGTGAGCTTTGATGAACTTAGTTGTTTGTGAGGGGTCGGGAACTGACTGCTCCTATACCTCCACCGGCACCAGTGATGATGATGACCTTTCCTTTGGCGGACAAAGCTGGATTAGTAGGCTCGATGGCTGGGTAGAGATCACGGTGCATGCTCTTGGTGAGCTGGAATGGTGAGGTGAACATGTTGACATCGAATGCTTGTTCCACCATTTTGCAGTTTGACGTAGAACAGTCTTCTGGATTCTTTACTAGAATACTTTGAGTTGGACTAAAAAAATTGTGGCTTTGAGAAAATGAGAGAGAGAGTCAGAAGGCTAGACAGCCGAAAGAGAAGAAGGGTAACACAAGGTGAATCATATGAAACATCAGCTGCTCATGTCCGTCTGAGGCACAAAGCGGGGCTTTGCATGCACGAGGCTTTCAAATAACCCCAGTTCAGGCAAAGGAAAAACTTTGTTACAAATCAGCCTCGCAGGACAGCGACACTCTTTCCCCCGTCATTCTTTCACAAGATCTAGATCTTTAGAATTGATGATTGTTCGCGCGTAATTAGCCTCGCGGTAGATATTCTTTTATTTGGTGCGTCGATCTCTTCTTGGCGCCCTTCCTGAGAAAATCCCATAGCATCACCATCATCATCTGTGTGACTAATTCTCTCGTGCTGATCAACGATAATGGTAAACTCCATAGTACCTTTCTATAGGCTTTTCACCCATTATTGATATTTTTTCTGATGGCATTCGAATATTGTTTCAGGTAGTGTTTGCGACTATGTGAAGTAAACTCAGAACATTAGGGAAGGCTGAGGGGCCGAGCTACAACGTTTCTTTCGTCATGCGAAGTCAAAAATCCATCAGGCGGAGCTGAACATACTTTATGGACGGATGGGGCGGGACAGTAGAAGTTGGAGCAACAGGCTGCCCCCAATCAGGGCGAGGACCGCCGAAAGGCTCGAAAAAGGCTTCCATCGTTTGGGCGCGGTCAGAGTCTAGTCCTTAATCCCATCTCGCGTGGTGGTAGCTTCCGCCAATGAGCCGTTTCACTAAGGATGATTTAAAATGCTAGAACTTGCTGCGCTGCGTGGAGGAGGCAGGTTTGCGCTCAGCAGGACGATAAAAGCCAGCAGGACAAGCTCCCACTTCTTGTTACGCAAGAGCGCCGAATCCTCATACGCTCCCTCAGATTCTACTTCTACATACGTTAATGTGTTTTATTTTCCCATTGCTCGTCACTTGCCTTCTCGCCCGAGTTCGAGCCTTGAGTCAAGAGCAGACCAATGGCGCCTCGCTATGGGGAACTTTGGGCGCTAGTACCTTTCCTCAGTTTCTTACAAGCAATCCACTCCCTGAAGGGTTTCCTTGGGGGACTAAGACAGCCAACAACTCCAACCCGTACAAGGAAGCTCCTAATACGGGCATAACTCGCCACTACCAATTCGCACTCTCCCGGGCTCAGATAGCCCCAGACGGCTATCTGAAGAACGTGATACTAGTCAACGGACAATTCCCAGGCTCGGTCGTTGAGGCGAATTGGGGGGACTACATCGAAGGTTAGTCATCTCAAGAAAGCCTGTACAGATAAGACAGAGCTGCCACGACGGCTAAAATCTATTTCCAACTGTAGTGCAGGTGACAAACAATATATCTGGTCCTGAGGAAGGTACAACGCTCCATTGGCATGGCCTTCTGCAAACTGCTACACCATGGTATGATGGGACACCAAGTGTCCAGCAGTGCCCAGTGGCTCCAGGTACAACTTTTACGTGAGCATCGCATTCCCCTGCTTTGAGCAAACGCTAAACAGTAGAAGCTATCGCTTCAAAGCGGATTTGTACGGTACTTCATGGTATCATTCCCACTATTCAGCACAGTATGTAGGAGGGCTCCTGGGACCCATGATTATTCACGGACCGATCAACTACGGTTATGATATTGACCTCGGACCTGTCTTACTCTCTGACTGTAGGATTCATAAGTCTAGTTCAGAGTTGCCCACTAACAATGTAGCAGACTTCCATAAGGATTATTTTGAGGTCGTGGAAGCCGGTTGGTTTTTCGAAGACACTATAATGCCCTTGATGTCACACTAACCAATATAGTCGAGGGCACGGATCAAACCAAATGGCGTCAGTACTCGGACAACAATCTTATTAATGGCAAGATGAGTTTCAATTGCTCCAGTGTTAATGACGGACGGCCCTGCACGAACAATGCCCCCCTCGCAAAGTTCACGTTCCAGAAAGGAAAGGCGCATAGAATAAGGTTGATCAATGCTGGAGCTGCTGGGCAGCAGTTCTTCTCTATCGACCAGCATGAAATGACTGTGATAGCCAATGACTATGTTCCCATCAAGCCGTATACGACTAAGACTGTCTTCCTTGGGGTAAGAAATCTTTTTCTGCCAAGTAAGTTTTGTTTGGCTCAACTGACATAGGTTGGCCAACGTACCGACGTGGTTGTTCAAGCCAACGGAAATGTGAATGGGGCTTATTGGATGCGCTCCAACATCTCTACGAAATGCAATCTACCTCTCCAAGCTGGGATATCTTGCGCGCCACTTCATTATCGAGACTTACAGCTCACCAAACTCTCAACAGTAATTCAATAAACCCAACCGCCATGCAGTCTAGAAGCAAGAAATTAAAAGCTGTATGTCCCGACACTTTTGTTCGTGCGCTTGAATCGCTTAATCCAAGGGTGTGAAATGCTCTTGACCGATAAGAGAATCTATCTCCTCTAAGATATCGTCCTTATCTATGACTGCTTCCTGGACTCGTTCTAGTGTGCGTTGCAAGTGCATCATTAACAGGTCTCTATCGCCATATTGCTCGTTCGCTTCGGCATCATCATACTTCTCAGGATTCTGGTCAAGCTGTCGTATCATTTGCATAGCAGCGATCTGCAGCTGCTCCATTCTTTGCCTTGCGTGTTTCTTTATTTCTGACATGTGTTTTGAACCCAGGATATTAGCTCGTCCATGCTTATGGTCTGAATCTTCGGCATCTTCAACGGTAGTGTTGACTAAGAATCAATGTGGAGCGTAGGAGAGACCACTTTGGCCCAAAATCTCTCAAGAAAGCTCTCGTTCTGGCGCTCTTTTCCCCAAGATCTGCATTTTTTCTTTAGAGATCGAAAGCCACAGTGATGTCTCGTTCACGTGCAACTTCCGGTACAAATTCACGCAAAAGCTCAATTCCCATCTTATTTCCGTCTTGAATCGCTCTATCGAAAGCTGTTTTGCAGACTTGGTTGTACCTTGCAGCAGATGTATGCTCCAATAGCAAACGGAGTATCTCAGCCTCGTTGCCATCCCAAAGTTCCCATGATTCCCGTGATCCGACTATCAATCCGCATTTTCCAAATCCAATAGCAGCAGACACACAACCTCCATTGAAGCCATTACCGTCTTCGGTGACTATTGCACCGGCATCTAGAAGCATCTTGACCAAGGTCGGATTGTTGCTATGAGCCGCTGCTTGAAGGCAGGTGCCAAAGAAGCCGCCAACTTCATTCATGAAAGCACGGGCGTCGGTCGCAAGCAGGGTGTTCAACACGTTTGCGTGGTGGTCGGGTGCCGGTTGTTCCTCCTCCGCAAAGACTACCGAGGCCTCAGACCCGTGGTAATCCGGACGTTTCCACCACTCATCGGCTTCACCGGCGGCAACTGCCTGGAGGCAATTATCGTACACCCCTCCCCTGGCCTGTACCTCAGCTCCAGCGAGCAGCAATTTCTCGACAAAATTTTCGTCTCCAACATAAGCGGCAGCTTGCAAAGCAGTATTAAACCGCCCTCCTCGAGAATTTACACTTGCACCCGCACTGATTAACATGTCGAAAGTCTTTTGAAAGTCATGATCTTCGAAATACGAAGCTTGGTGATCATATGATTCCCAAAATTCCCTAGAATAGCTGTCACGTTGCTGAGGACATTTTTTGAGATATTCTGAAGCTGGCAGGCGACCCCTGCATGAGACCGCCTGCAACGAAGTCCCATACGGCTCGCAGATAGTGTTCAGGTCTGTATGAGACTTCAGCAGAGCTATAGTAGATAGTGGATGACCACACGCAGCAGCAGCATGCAGTGCGCTGCCATACTTGCCTTTGTCAACGTGTACTGTTGCGCCAAGGTTCAGAAGCTGCTCTATCTCTTGGTATCGACCATGTGATGCGGCGGCTTGGATCGCGTCGCCCAGCTGTCCACCCACTGCGTTGATGTCGATGCCAGCCTCGATAAGTAAGACGAAAATCGCAAAGAGGCCATCATTTCCCGCCCGAGACTCGCGGTTGCAGCCTTTACAATTCAAAAGAAGTGGATGCCGAACAAGTAGCGTCTGAAGAATAGAGCCTGAGATATAGCCTGAGGTATCAACCATAGCATCAATATGAGCACCGTGAGAAAGCAGCTCACAAGTGAGACCTAGCTCCAATCCGTGGGCTGCAACGTGTAATGCACTGACCTCTCGCTCAGTGTTGACATCAGCTCCAGCTTCAAGCAACCAGGTGCTAATCCGACGCCGGTCTTCAGATCCCCCGAGCACAGCCGCTATGAATAATCCATTTATATCAGATTTGGTAGGATGTGCCATTGCCGTACCCATTATTTGCTTCAGCTGCTCAAGGCTACCGCTACTAGCTATGAATTCAGGCAGATTGTTGAACGCTTCGCCGATGTGAAGAAAAGGCTGCCGTATGTTCGCGCCATGCTCAAGCAAGAGAGAAACTAGGGCATGTTTTTGTCGCCGCGTAGCTATGGCGAGTGCATGCCCCATGCCTGTTCCTGGGGTGTTGATATCCGCACCGTAAGCAAGCATCAGCTCTACAATAGCTGCGTCGCCTTTGTCAACGGCTAGAAGGAAAGGTGAGCCGTCGTGTCCTGTTTCGAGGTTTGGATTTGCGTGCTCTTGTAACAAATACTCGACAATGCCCGTGAATCCTTCCAAAGCAGCACAAGCTAAGGCTGTTTCCGCGTGGGATGTGCTTCCACTATGGGACATGCTTCTATCCACGCAGGCACCCCTTTCAACGAGTAAGCGTACCACATGAATGTGGCCATGCTTTGCCGCAAGCTCCAAAGGACCAAGATTATCATCATCGACTTCAAGATCGTTAGGATTGGCGCCTTGGTCGAGCAATAAGCCGCAAATCTCCTTGTCGCCTACAGCAGCTGCTCTGCGCAACGGATCACTGAGGTATGAGGAATCTGACTGGGGGTCTGTATCAGCAACTTTTTGAATTAGAATCTTGACAACGTCTTGATCCCCTGATGCTGCTGCTAGGCTCAGAGGATTATACCAATCACGCTTAACTTCCACAAGAGCTCCTTCATTCAAAAGTATGTTCACTAGTCCAGTATGCTTACCCCTGACAGCCGCACTTAAAGGATTACAGGGCCAGGGATCGTCGGTCAGACTGTAATCATGAAAGACTCCATTCCCAATATTGACCACTGTTCCCTTCGCTAGCAACACTTTCACAGCGTGCGATCTGCCTAGATTGCAAGCTAGTGCAAGCGGCGATAGACCAACAGAGTTGATAGAATCGAGGCTATTCTCAACTATTCTTGGCAGTTGCTCCAAGATGAAGTCAAGGTTGAAAGTGATAAGAAGGAAGATTGGTTCAGATGGTCGACTCAAGGCCAACCTGAGCCAAAGTCTCCACCTCTCAGCGATACGCTTCCTTTTTAGAGAAGAAACGACTTGCATCCAGGTAGTGTACCTTGAAGTGTTACTTTCATAATCCTCGAGTAAAATGCAAAGCGCTTCCAATACAGGCGAACCTGGCTCCCGTTGGGTAAAAAAGCAGTGAACTGGCCAATACAGAAAAGTATAGTCCAGATATCCGCGGCCATCGAAATCTTGGCAGTAGGGTCCATCTTGCTTTAAAATGGTGTAGCAACTCCGGAGACACTGTAGAGCGATCTCTTGATGCACGGAGCTCGGCGAAAAATCTTCCCTGGATTCTAAATACTCTCGCACCGACAGATGGGCGAACCGGAAAACGTTGGATTGCCCGTCAAGGACAATTAAGTTGCTGCACAATGAGACGATATCAGGAATAACTAAGTCGGCCCCCGTGGCTTCGTTGACGGCCTGTACGAGTGCCTCACATGAAAGCGGCTGTTCAGCTACCAGAATCCAGCGAAGCGCCTTCAATGCGCTCGCACGAGCACGGCTTCCTTTTGCGTTTATCTGGTCAATGGCGCTTTCGTAAAGTTGTTGTAGATTCCGAGGTACCTTGCCTAGCTCGTTTCGGAGGTCTTCGGCGAGCTGGATACGCTCGAAATCGCAAATGTTTTGTATTTGAAGGCTAGCCCAAAGGAACCTAAATGTACTTGAGTGATTTCCGTCATGGTTCTGGTCTGAGTCACAACTTACATGCCTTTCGCTCTTTCAGCTAACGCAGATATTATTTCATCACGAAGACTCGCAGAAACATTACCATTGAGCAATCTCTGATCCTCGATCGCCTCATCAACCCTAGCGACCGTGAAGTTCTTGATATCCCTGTAGTTGTCAGTTGATGCAATATAAATGTTCGGCACATCTGCCAACTTGATGACAATATCTGAATGATTGCGGCTGGAAATGAAGACCTTGACAAGATTCGCCGCCTCGGCTACTATTTTCTTCAAAGCACGTAATAATTCATGTCTTCGTGATGCATCGCACTCGTCCAGTGCATCTATGATGATTATTGCAGAGGTATTTTCGAGTATTTCCAGGATTAGGGACACGCACTCGTCAATGGTCAAGGGGACCAACACGGAACCGTCCTCCATGGCTTCTTGCCGGGCATGCTCGAATTTTGCTACTACTGAACTTCGTAACGGCGAGTCGGTTCTCGCTTTCGCCAGCTGCTTCAAAAGTGCACGCATAATCTCCTCTGGATTGGCTCTTTCCGGCTCCGCAGTCGCACGAATGCAGTAAAAGAACGCAACAGGAGCTGTGGTAGTTTGAAGCTGCGCTTGTTTCAAGAAGAGCTGTATGGTGTGCGCTACCAGCTTTGACTTTCCGGAGCCTGGGATACCGTGTAACCATAAGACGGAGGATACGCTTGAGTTGATCCATTGCTGGAAGACAGAGTGACGTTCGAGCCATACGCATGAGCCTGGCAATAGATCCCCACTCATGTTTGAATGATTTTTTCGATAGGCCACCTTTGAGAGCCACAGTAATATTTCAAGGCGTTGCCGTTCTGTTAGTCTATCCTCCACTTGATGAGCTTGGAAAGACAGGCGCTGTAAAGGTCCTCTGAGGTCATCATTGATCTTGACGAGGGATTCAAGCTGCCTTTCACTGGCCGCCTGATTCGAAACGCCTTGCTTACGAGCCAAGGTGAGCTCACGTGAAATATCGAGGTGCATGCCTCCAATGGATTGAGCCAAACTCTCGACGCTTGAGGACGTCTCCTCGCTTGCTGCGAGAAGCTTCGTCTGGTCTGGGAAGCATCAGCACGCAGTATTCGCTTTGGGAGATACCCACCTTCGTGATGATGTAGCTGAAGTAAAGCCTGGATCTCGTCATCTCGACGAGTAATTCCGGAGATATATGGGAACATCTCTTTCTCAAAGTTCTTAAAGGGGTTTTTGAGCAACGCCTCAGTCGTCGATTGACCGAAATACCTGCTCATTTTGATGATACATTCCAAGATGGCAAAGTATAGGTTTGATATCTGCGCCTCCAAGGGCGCTCTGATCGCCGACGAAGTGTTGAGAAACATGCTCTCAACGATTGCGTATCGTGTAATCATTTCGGAGACCTTCTCAAGGGATTCTGCCATGATGGCTTGAAGATCCGTAGCATTGATGACAAGTTGCAATAGAAAGCGCACTCCAGCCCACGGCAAAGCGGCATGCCCGGGGTCATACTGGACCGCGAAATCGACAACTTCCACGAATTTCTTCACATAGTAGCTCATCTTCTCAAAAAAATCGCGCACAATCACCGTCTGTCCCCTGGAGTTGACGTACTTCCATCGCTTATCGAGACATAGCTCCTGCTTCTGATTCAGGACCTTGAGCAAGTCCTGCATAATTGTTGCTCTATTCGCCTGACCATGGTCGAGCTTTGACCTATTGTCTGCGCTCAACTTGGCAAACGCGGCAGCCCATCGATCATTTTGGATGAAGCTCTGCGGTCTTACGGGCGCGTCAGAAACCAGAAGAGCTGCTTCAAATCTCAGGACTTACTCGGCAAGCATCACTGCTGCTGGAACGGCATCAGTCCCATCAATGACGCTGGAACTTGACATGATGTAAGCTTATTCTTGCGCTGTGATAAACTTCAAGCGAAACATCTGGCTGGCTCCACGTGATCTGCAATATCGAAGGTTAAGTCTTGAAGAGCATAGAGTCTATATTTGAGTCTTGATTGAGAAAGCAATGTTGCAATCAAGATAAGCATGAGGTATTTCGTACACAGAGCTGAATTTCCGCCCTTCTTCAACAAGACTACATGTCATTCGATCAACGCTACGAAATAAAGTTCATTCGATCGACGCTAATGCTTGCGCTAGAAAGCTATCTTACGTCTGTAACTACTTCATCATTAATACATAATTACTTCTCACTGATTAATTCATCATCAATCATTGATTAATTCATAATCAATATGTTTTTAATAAAAAATGTAAAATGAATTTTTCTTAAACTGATCATTAAGCTAAGTTTTTATATTTACATTCTGACAATATTCTTTTATATTTGAAAACAATCACAACGTATGCAAAATGAATTTTTGAAAAGAATAATATAAGCAAGAGTAGAAAGATCAAAGAGATGAGTAAATAATGATAAATCATATGAATAGCAGAAATGTTGATTCAAATGTAACTATAATTAATGTTGAGATATTGCAAAGAAGTAACATAGTGAAGTTGAAAAGCTTACGTGATGACAAGAAGAAAACTAAGAGCATTATAAAACTATTAACAAAGATACTTATGTTAAACAAAGAGAAAAGCAAAAATCATTCATGAAAAAAGATAATTTTGAAGCTGATTCAATGTTTTTGAAATGATGTTGAAGAGAAGAATGAAAAGAATTGCAGTCAGAATGTATTTATTGCAAAAAATGTACAAAAGTTGAAAACGTTCATTCAACTTCTCAACAATCAATTATAAATGCAAAGAAATACATGTTTTACATTTAAAATCACGTCATGAATCAAAGCAGTAAAAGATAAAGTATCAATGAAAGAATAATGATTCAAAGATAATAAATTATCATTATGCAAGAAACATAAAATTCTTATCAAGATAACAGAAAGAAAAGATGTAAAAAAGATATAAAAGAAGTTTATTGAATAAATTTTTCAAAGAATCATAAACATGTTAACAACATAAAGAAATTTGATCACATTATTTTACAAGCTTCTTGTTACAAGCATATCAAGACTGAGTTAAACTGATCATCAAGTTGAGTTTTGAGTTGACATTTTAAATTCAACTTGATTCAAAGTTGAGTTGCTCACATTTTTAATTTGATCTGAGTTGAATTGAGCATATTTTCAACTTAATGCAACTCAACTCAACTGAAAATTGAGTCAATTCAACTTAACTCATCAAAAACTCAAGCTTGATGTTAAGAAAGTTAAATACAGAAAATTTTTCAATTTTTGACTTTTGCATTATCTTTTTGCATTATCTTTTGATAGAAAGTCATGAAGAGAAACATGAAGATCATTTGATAAAAAGTCATAAAGAAAAACATGAAGATTGTTTGATAGAAAGTCATGACAAGATACATGATAAAGAATATGAAGAGAAATGTTAAAGATCTGTCTAGAGTGAGTCAGATAAAGATGTCATTTAACTAAAAGATAAATGTTAAGAAAGAAAGATAGTTATAGAAAAGAAGTTGATTACATATGTGTATTTCTCAGTCAATGTTAAACTCAATAAAAACTAGTCAAAATAATGAAGTGAGAATAAATTTGACAAGATTAAAAGATTGAGTTTAACAAGATTAAAATCATGACATTATTTCTTCTTTTCAACAATTCATGTTTGCATGAATGTATTTTCTGCTCAACTTGATTAATTGTTTAATCATGATTTTATAAACTCAAATCTGTTAAATTGTAATTGATTAAATTGTTAATTAGCGCGATTTGTTCAAGTATTAAATATGAAAATCATTAATAATCTTTTGAACATTCATAAATTCATCATTATCAACATTGTATTAATTGAAATCATTATTATAATCATTTCATTTGATTTTATACTGAAGTCATCTTTAATATCAATGAAAATTCAATATATCATTGATTTTTCACTCATCTTCATCATTTATCACTATTAAATCTGAGAATTCATTCTTTTAATCAAACAAGAAATCATCAACAACAAAGCAAAGTAAATCAGAATGAAATACATCATGAACATGCATAAACTTTGATAATTTCAGTTTATATGAAGAGTTAATGAAATCTAAATTAATGAAAGAATCGAGCATTTTATCATTTAACTTCTTGAAAAATCTTGTTGTAATGATGTTTCTTTCATTCAGAAACATCTTTGATTTGATTTTATAATCAACTTTCTTTTTATGCTTATTGATTTATTTTATCATTTATTCTTGTGTTTTAACTAGTGATTCACAAGCAAACTTCAATGTTTTGTTCATATGTTCAAATATATTCTTGACTTTAGTCATTTACAAGCATTCATGAAAACTTTCATATTCAATGACATTGAGTTCAAAGCTCATACAAGAATGAAAGTTTTTATTTAGAAAGAAAAAAATCAAGAAAATGATTAAGAACAAAGCATTATTATCAATAAACTTGATCATGAGTAGTAGTTTAACTCAGTCATTCTGCATGTATGAACAGAAGAATCAAAGATATCTTTCAATGTTTTAATTAACTCATTCACTTTGATCATTGATTTGAGAGTGATAAATTATAAAAAGTTGAAGATTAATATTTAATCTTTTGCAAAGCAACTTTCATAGAATGAAAATAAATTGAAAATCTTGATTCAAGATAATGAAATTAAGTAAATCAAGTATTTAATATTATTATGAATATGTCAGAATTAAATAAGATCAAAGCTTTAACTTTAATTAATTCATAGTGAATATTAGTGAGTTCACTGCATATTGATTAAAGCTAGTTAACAATTTAGTTGAGATTTGATTCAGATCTGACTCAAATTTGACTCAGATATAACTCAACATCTTTTTTCTTTTCTAGCATTTTCTAATCAACTTTTATTATCTTTTAAATAAATACACTTCTTTGTGTTACAAGTGATTAACAGATTTCTATAATAAATACATTTCTTTGTGTTATAAACATCTTTTAAATCAACATCTTTCTTATGTTTCAACATGTTCTTTTTGAGACTAACATTGATCTGAGTAACTATTATATAAAGTATATTCTTCTTGTCTTTTGTATCTTCTTTCTTCTGTATTTTTAAAGTCTTAGTTATATTTATCATTATAAATTAAACATTCTAGTCATGCATGCACTTTGATTAGTTTCTAAACATGATCTCAACAAATATATTCATTGAAGCATTAGCTTAGCTGTTTTTTCTATCATGATTTTCTCATCATTAGTAAAGCAAGAAATTGTTACAAACATGTCTGAATCAATCAGAGTTCAGATCTAACTCTAATCAATTTGATTAAAGCAAGTCATGACGTTATGCCTAGTTTGAACCTAGCGCATCTCTATTGAATTCTTCAAGTCATTCTCAGCACTTCTTCTCGTTGTTCAGCACTTTCTTCATTCATCTCTTTCATCATTCTTTTAAACAAACACGTCTGATATATTACATCACATCTGTATCGAGTCTAGCGCAGTCTCAAGTCATTATTTATAAAAGAGCTTGCACTCTTTCTCTTCTGTATTCTTAATGTCTTGTTATAGCTATCTCTAAAGAGCAATACATACATATCAGTCTCGAGCTTCTTTGATTGAATGATCTAGACATGATTTCAACATTACATTAAGAATTTCGTTTATCATACGATATAAATACTCATTACTCGTTTAATATACTCATTCAGACAGATCGAGTCTAAAGAAATTCGTTTACCTGATGATCGACGCAATCGAAAGACAGAACAACACTAGAGAGTCTATAGAATCAACAGCGAAACTGATTGAATTGCTAGATGACTTACAGCTTATTAAGTACACATCGTTCATCTCGATTAATAGAATCAGCGATAAAAAATCTTCGTTGATTGCTAGAGAATCAAATCGATCAAGAAAATCAATCAACTCTCAAATCAAACAACAAAAACAACTTCATCTTTTATTGTTGAACATCATTCTTCGCTCGATTTCTTCTCTTTTAAAACACTTATTCAATTCAATCTCTTCTTTCTTCTTCATCATGTCTTGTCTCTTCAAAGAGCGTTTCGAAGCTTCATTCTTCATTGTCGAAGATAATGACTCATTCGCTGAAATCATAACATCTTTTATGACTATGAAAGCTATGACTATGAAAGCTTTGAAGAAACGATGCGAAGAGCTGAAAGCTAGACTACAAGCTAGAGAGATTACCTCGTCATCATCAATCTACTCTGAGCGTTCTAGATTTCAGAAAATACTCGATTCTTCGTTGTTCACTGATGAAAAGAACTTTATCTGAGAGAACTGATATGAAAAAGTTCAGAACAAGCTGAAAATCAACGTCAATCTCTTTTCAAGTGAACGAGTCAAGCTGAGCTACGTACATTTCAGATTATTCGATGATGCAGCTGAGATCACTCAGTCAAGATGCAAACGTGACTGTTTCAACTCATACAAGATCATCGATGAGCTTTTGAAAGAGCTAGCTCAGTTGTTCGATGATTCAGATAAAGAAGTCAACTTTCGTAGAAACTACTACAACTTGATTCAAGAACAGAAGAAATTCAGCGAGTTTTATACTCAATTTCAACAACTATTCTTCTATCTAGACTATCAAGAAAAACAGCTGATCATTGATCTAAAGAATAAAATAAACTTTTGACTTCGATTCGCTTAAGTAACTCAATTGATTCAACTCAGTACTCTGAAAGAAATTCATTTCTATCTCATTCAATTGAATAATGATCAACAAGCTATTCAAGAGATCAAGAATAGAAAAGCAATGATCAAAGCTAAAATAACTAAACAGATCATCTTTGTTGAAGAATCAGTCAAAGCTATTCGTAGAATTATAGAAATGAAGATGATTGATCAGTCAAAATCACATGACGCTGTTTTGACTAACGTCAAAGAAAATGACTTACTAATTGAAAACTGCTTTCTATGTCATAAGTCTGATCATACTTCTAAAAAGTGTTTGAATAGATCTTTCAGAATTAACGCATTAGATGACAAGTTTGATCATTCTTCAAACTTCAATTCAGAGTCTGATTCAAAAAACTAGTCATCTCTTTCAAAATCATCAAAAAGATAAAGATAATTTCTTTGTGCAATTTAATCGACGAAATTTCATCTATTGAAGAGAACTACTTCGAAAAGTCATTTCTAGTCGATGTCACTCTATTTTCGCAAGATGAATTCTTCAAGCTACGATCTTTAATAGATAGTGACTCAACGATCTACATCTTGATTCATACAAAGCTAGTTGATTAAATATGTCAGAAGCTCGAAATTCAACTCATATGACTAGCTAAAGAGAAGTTAATAAGAGAATATGACGAAAAGCTGACAAAGAAGATCATTACTCATAAAATTCTACTCAATCTCACAGTCAAAAGTCATAAGAAATTGACTGTTTCAATGTTAATAGCTGATATAAATCATCATGACGTCATATTAGAAAAGC
>JAABUK010004101.1_pt1 | contig 24039 bp, 26 predicted proteins | sample 5559141 | NCBI WGS metagenome assembly JAABUK01 (sample SAMN10711869, study PRJNA513367) | rock metagenome | isolation source: Antarctica rocks | place: Antarctica: Victoria Land, Pudding Butte nord | collected 2016-01-03
CTGGCTACGAGGCGGCGGCGATGATGAGAAAGGGGCAGGTTAAAAAAGTCGGCGGCCGCGACATGAAGGCACAGGCAATTTTCGTCGCCGCCTTGTTCCAGATCGCTGCCTGACCGAATCCATCAACGATCGATCTTTGACCTTCACCGCTATTCGCAACAGAACCGTCGGCGGCCGCCTTGCGGTCGGGCCCGCCGGTCCGCGAGCGGCGGATGCCGGCAAGCGCGTCGATCACGGCGGCGCCGCCCGGGCTGCGGTGCGGCGGCACTAAGCCGGCTCGGCTGTGGTGGTGGGCGATGGCGGCGAGTGCCCGGGCGACCGAGGGCGGCGCCAGCCCGCGTTTTGCGAGGAACGAAAGGTAAACCGTGAGTAGGGCAGGGGAGGCGGGCAGGGCGGCGGTGTTCCGCTCGCGGCACCACAGGGAAAAACGGTGCCAGTCCGCCGCGTAGGCTTTTTGGGTGGCAGGCGTGCGGCTGGCCTTGACTTAGCCCCGTGCGGCGGCGATTTCTTCCTCCGCCAGAGCAGGGAGGTTTGCCTCGCGAGCGGAGGACGGTGCGGAGAGGGCAGGGGGCCTAGCCGCTACCAGCGCGTGGCCGTTCGAGACGCGCTCAGGCGCGGTTGGCGGCTCCGGTGCGGCTGCGGTCGACTCCATGGCCGCCAGCATGCGCGTATCGGCAAGAGTCCGTCAAGATTACCTCCGGTAAGGGCGATTCCCGGAGGTAATCCAATGAGTGCCAGAATACATTACCGCGCGTTAGGCGCATTGCCTTATTCTGGCCGTCCGACGCAGAATATCCGCGGAATCGCTGGGGTTGATGCGCCGCATGTCGGACCGACTTGATGACCCGCCTGCTCCTGCCGATCCAACTACCGACACCCCGGTGTGGGTTGTGGGCCAGCCGGTCAGCGCACCGCGGGCGGAAACGGTGCGGGTCTACGCCACCGACTGGTTGGATTTCCTCAGCTGGTGCCGGCTGAACGGATGCCGGGCGTTGCCCGCCAGCGCCGAGACGCTGGCCGCCTATCTGCTGGCTGTGGCGCCCGGTCTCAGTCGCGGCGCGCTCGGCCGGCGCCGTGCGGCGATCGGCAGCATGCACCGCCAGCACGGTTTTGAAAGTCCGCGACTAGACGCGCCTGCCCGCGCCGCGTTGCGCCAAGCGGCCCGGCGCCCAGGAAAACTCTCGGGTGCGCCGCCGCGTGACGCCTCGGCGCTGACCCGCGCCACGCTGCGCTGCCCGCGCGATCTGGCCGGGCTGCGCGATCGCGCTTTGCTGCTGCTCGTGACAGCGACAGAAACGTCGGCTAGGCGGGGTCATCGCCATGGCCGAGCAGCTTCCGGGATGACCCGGCAGGCCCTGCTCTCAATTGTGAACCAAAGCCACGCGCAGTGGGATGCGCTCCGGCTAGCAAAATGAAGGACTTCGCATGAGCGACCAACTCGCCGACAGCGCCACCCGCTTCTTTGCCAGCCACGTGACCAAGGACGTGCTGCGCGATGCCAGCGAGGGCCGGTTCCCGCGACCGCTATGGGATGCGGTGGTGGAGGCTGGGTTCACCGCGTCCCTGCTGCCGGAGGCGGCCGGCGGTTTCGGCGCCACAGTGGCGGAGGCGATGCGGATCCTGCAGATCTCGGCCGAGCACACCGCGCCCATCCCGCTGGCGGAGACGATGCTGGCCGGGTGGCTTCTGGCCCGCGCCGGGCTGGTGGTGCCGGAGGGGGTGCTGACCGTGGCCCCGGTCCGCAAGGCCGATGCCCTGTCCCTGGTGCGGGAGGGCTCGGGCTGGCGCCTGTCCGGCACCGCGCATCGCGTGCCCTGGGCGCGCGATGCCGCTGGCATCGCCGTGCTCGCGATGGGCCCCAATGGTTCCATGGTCGCCTGCGTGCCAAGCATCGGCTTGGTCACCGCCCAGGACGTAAACCTCGCCGGAGAGCCCCGCGACACCATTATCTTCGACGTGGCGGTGACGGAGGCGACCCCGGCGCCGTTCGAGCCGGAGACGCTGCGCGCCGCGGGTGCAGCACTGCGCACGGTGCAGATCGCTGGTGCGCTGTCGCGGGCGCTGTCGACCAGCGTGGCCTACGCGCAGACGCGGGTGCAGTTCGGGCGTCCCATCGGCAAGTTCCAGGCGATCCAGCACAACCTGGCCATTGTGGCCGGGCAGTCCGCCGCCGCCATCGCCGCCGCGGACATGGCGGCCGAGGCGCTGGAGCAGGACTTGCCGATGCTGACCATCGCCGCCGCAAAGGCGCGCGCGGGTGAGGCCGCCAGCATTGCCGCCGGCCTGGCGCACCAGTCGCACGGCGCCATCGGCTTCACCCAGGAATACGAGCTGCACTACGCGACACGGCGGCTCTGGTCCTGGCGCGACGAGTTCGGCAACGAGGCGGAGTGGAACGCCCTGGTCGGCCGGGCGGCGCTGCGGGCGGGGGCGGAAGGGCTGTGGCCCTTGCTGACGGCCGCCGCATGATGCCGCTCGACACCCTGCTGTCGCCGCGCTCGGTCGCCGTCATCGGCGCCTCGCCGGATCCGCACAAGATCCGTGGGCAGCTGCTGCACCTGCTGCGCAAGAACGGGTTCCCCGGCCGCATCGTGCCGGTCAACCCCTCCTACGGCGAGATCGACGGCCTGGCCTGCGTGCCCGCCATCGCCGCCGCCGGGGGCGAGCCGATCGACGTGGCGCTGATCGCCATTCCGGCCGACGGGGTGCTGACGGTGCTGGCCGACTGCGCCGCCGCCTCGCACACCGCCAGCATGGCGGGCTGGGATGCCGGCTACGACGCCATGTTCGCGCGGCACGGCATCCCGGTGGCATCGGAGCTGGACGAGGCGCTGACCCTGGCCGCCGCCCTGGCCGCCAACCCGCCTACGGCGGGCGGCCGGGGCGGGGTCGTCACCATCTCCGGCGGGGCAGGCGCCTGGTCAGCGGACCTGTTGGAGGCGGAAGGGCTCACCCTGCCGGAACTCGGCGCCGACACCCAGGCGGCGATCCGCGGCTTCATCCCGTCCTACGGCACCGCCCGCAACCTGGTGGACCTCACGGCCGGCGGCGCCCAGGGCGGCGGCACGCTGCGCACCGTGGCGCTGATGATGGACGACCCGGCGATCGACATCATCGCCGTCGTCACCACCCTGGCCAACCCGGCCCGCGTTTCCATCGATGCCCCGGCACCGGCCGCGCTGCTGGCCAGGCGGCAGAAGCCGGTGCTGTTCGACAGCTATACCCTGCCCTCCGCACTGGGGCGGCAGGTGCTGGCGGAGGCCTGCGCGGTGTTCTGCCCCTCCATGGCCCTGCTGGCCCGCGCCGCCGCCGCCCTGCGGGACCGGCACGGGTCGGTCTCGGTGGAGCCGCCACCGCTTCCGCTGACTGAGGCGGTAACGGCCGGGCTGGCCGGCTCGGGTCCGGTGGCCGAGCACGCGGAAGGCGCTGCTGGCCGGTTGCGACATATCGATGGCGCCCGGCCGGCTGGTGGTGACGCGGGACGGGCTGGCCGACGCCGCTGCCGCGCTGGGCTTCCCGCTCGCCGCCAAGATCCAGTCGAGCGCGATCCCGCACAAGACGGAGGTGGGCTGCGTGCGCCTTGGCATCGCCGACCAGGCCGGGCTGGACGCGGCGTTCGATGCCATCATGGCCGCCGCAGCCGGGCACGAGCCCGGTGCCGCGATCGACGGCGTGCTGCTGGAGCCGATGGCGCGGCGCGGAGTGGAGGTTATCCTCGGCGTGGTCAACGATCCCATCTTCGGCCCCGTGGGTCACCGTGGGAGCCGGCGGCGTCACCACCGAGCTGTTCAAGGATGTCGCGTATGCCCTCGTGCCGCTGGATAAGGCTGCGGCGACGGGCCTGATCCGCACCCTGCGCAGCGCGCCGCTGCTGGAAGGTTTCCGGGGCGCGCCGCCAACCGACTTGGCGGCGCTGGCGCAGCTCGTCTCCATGGTCTCCCGCCTGGCCATCGCGGGACGGGACCGCATCGCCGAACTCGAACTCAACCCGGTCATCGTGCACCCCGCCGGCCAGGGCTGCACCGTTGCCGACGCCTTGCTGGTCCTGGCACCGGCCGGGCCAGCAGAAGGATAAGCTCCATGCAGGCACTCGCCTTCGCTACCCCCCCCGCAGAACCCCGCCGCCGCCGAGGCGCTCCGCCACGAGGTCCGCGACTTCCTGTCAGCGGAACTGCGCGACCGCAGCCCGCAGGAGCGCGCCCAGTCCTGGAGTGGGCACGACCCGGCCTTCAGCCGCAAGATGGGTGAGCGCGGCTGGCTGGGCATGACCTGGCCGAAGCGCTATGGCGGCCAGGAACGCTCCGCCCTGGAACGCTACGTGGTGCTGGAGGAGATGCTCGCCGCCGGCGCCCCGGTCGGCCATCACTGGGTCGCTGAACGCCAGAGCGGCCCAAACATCCTGCGCAACGGCACCGAAGCGCAGCGCCAGACCATCCTGCCGCGCATCGCCGCCGGGGAGTGCTCGTTCTGCATCGGCATGAGCGAGCCGGATTCAGGGTCCGACCTCGCCGCCGCCGCACCAAGGCGCAGCCGGTGCAGGGCGGCTGGCTGGTGAACGGCCAGAAGGTCTGGACCTCCTCGGTACAAACCGCCGACTACATGATCCTGTTCTGCCGGACGGACGGGAAGTCTCATGACCGCCATGCCGGGTCCAGCCAGTTCCTGGTGGACATGACGCAGGCGCAGCAGGGCGGCATGACGGTGCGCCCGATCATCGACATGCGCGGCGGCCACCACTTCAACGAGGTCATCCTCGAGGATCTCCTGCTTCCCCAGGATGCGCTGCTGGGACAGGCGGGCGCGGGCTGGCAGCAGGTGACGGCCGAACTGGCCTTCGAACGCTCCGGCCCTGACCGTTTCCTGTCCTCGTTCACCCTGCTGGCCGAGGCGGTGCGGGCGCTGGGGCCGGATGCGCCGGACCGGGCGGCCGTGGCGCTCGGGCGGCTCACCTCACACATCCTGGCGCTGCGACACCTGTCGCGCTCGGTCGCGGGCATGCTGCAGGCGGGTGAGGACCCGGCGCTGCAGGCCTCGCTGGTGAAGGACCTCGGCAACGTTCTGGAACAGGAGACGGTGGAAGTGGTGCGACTGCTGGTGGACATCGAGCCTTCGGAAGAACCGGGTAGCCCATCGCTGAACGCGGTACTGGCGCACTTGGTGATGACCGCGGCCTCCTTCTCGCTGCGCGGCGGCACGCGGGAGATCCTGCGAGGGATCATCGCCAGGGGGCTCGGCCTGCGATGAGCGCCGCTGCGATGAACGACGTCCGGGTGACGATCGAGGGCCATGTCGGCATCGCGGAGACCTGCCGCGCGCCGAACAACTACTTCGACATGGCGCTGATCGCGGCCCTGGCCGGGGCGTTCGAACGGTTCGACGCCGATGACCAAGTGCGCTGCATCCTGCTGTGCGCCGAAGGCAGGAACTTCTGTGCCGGCGCGGACTTCTCCAACCCGGCCCGGGATACGGTGGGCTCGCGGGAGGGCGGCCACCTGTATCAGCAGGCGGTGCGCCTGTTCCGGACGGAAAAGCCCATGGTCGCGGAGGTGCAAGGGGCGGCAGTGGGTGGCGGGCTCGGCCTGGCGCTGGTGGCGGATTCCGCGTTGCCTCGCCGGAGTCGCGCTTTACGGCAAACTTCAACCGCCTCGGCTTCCACCCGGGCTTCGGCCTCAGCGTCACGTTGCCGCGCCTGGTCGGGCAGCAGAAGGCGGCATTGCTGTTCTACACAGGCCGCCGCATCGGGGGAGGAAGCCAAGCCATCGGGCTGGTGGACGTGCTGGCGCCACAGGACGAGCTGCGTAGTGCCGCCATGGCGTTGGCCACCGAGATCGCCTACTCCGCACCGATCGCGGTGACCTCGACCCGGCGTACCCTGCGCCGCGGCCTCGCCGACGAGATGGCCGCCATAACCGACCACGAGCTGGCCGAACAGCAGAAGCACTTCTAAACCCAGGATTTCATGGAGGGCGTGAAGGCCATCGCCGAGCGCCGCACACCGGAGTTCGGGCGGCATTGAAGATTTTCTCGGGAGGGAACGATTGATGTCCAACGCAGCATCGCCTCTGGCAACCCGGCGTAGCGTCCTATCCGCCGGGGGTTAAGATCGGCGTGATTGGTGACCTGTCCTCGACCTATGCGGACGTTGCGGGAAAGGGCAGCGTGCTGGCGACCACCATGGCTGCCGAGGATTTCGGCGGGAGCGTTCTGGGCGGGCCGATCACCGTGATCTCGGCCGACGCGCTGAATAAGCCGGACCTGGCGCTGTCCCTGGCACGCCAGTGGTGGGATGCCGACGGGGTCGACGCGATCGCCGACGTGCCGACCTCCAGCATCGCGCTGTCCCTGATGACGTTGTCGGCGGAAAAGAAGAAGGTGCTGCTGATCTCCAGCGCCGCCGCCTCGGTCATCACCGGCTCGTCCTGCTCGCCCTACACGACGCAGTGGACCTACGACTCCTATGCCATGGCCAACTGCACCGGCACGGCGCTGATGCGGCAAGGGGCGAAGCGATGGTTCTTCATTGGCGCCGACAACGCCTTTGGGGAGGCGCTGATGGCCGACACGGCGGACGTCATCAAGGCCGGGGGCGGCGCGGTGCTCGGGGTCGTGAAGGTGCCTCTGGGCACGACCGAGTTCTCGGCTGCGCTGTTGCAGGCCAGCGCCTCGGGGGCGGACATCATCTGCCTGGCGGTGGGTGGCACCGACATGATCAACTGCCTGAAGCAGGCTGCGGATTTCGGCATCGCAGCCCGGGGGCAGCGCCTGGCCGGGCTGGTGGTGCAGGAAACCGACATTCGTTCGTTGGGTCTCGCCCAGGCGCAGGGGCTGCTGCTGACCACCGCCTTTTACTGGAACCTGAATGATCGAACCCGGGCCTGGTCCAAACGGTTCTTCGACCGCATGGGCCGGATGCCGACCATGTTGCAGGCCGGCGCCTACAGTCAGGCGCTCGAATATCTTCGGGCGGTGCAGGCGGCGGGCACGAAGGAGGCTGCCGCCGTGATCCGGCAGATGCGGCAGCGCAGGGTAGACGACATGTTCGCAACCGGCGGCACTGTGCTGGCCAACGGGCGCATGGTGCACGACATGTTCCTGATGCAGGTGAAGTCGCCTGCGGAATCGACCGGCGACTGGGACGTGTTCAAGCTGCTGCAAACCATTCCGGGGGAGCAGGCCTTCCGCTCCCTGGCCAACAGCGGCTGCAAGCCGGTGGCGTTGTAGGAAGCGGCGTTGGAAAATCTTCCGGCTCGCTCCATCCCCTATCCCCCCGCGGCGCTGGCCCGGTTGGTCGCACCCCGAAGCGTCGCCGTGGTCGGCGTGTCGGAGCGTTCAGGGTCCTTCGGCAACCGCGTAGTCGACAACATGGGGACGTTCGACGGGCGGCTCTTCCAGGTGAACGCAAAGTATCGGGAACTGGCAGGTCGGCCCTGCCACCCGAGCCTGTCCGGGCTGCCGGAGGTGCCGGACTGCGTGGTGGTGGCGACCGGGCGGGACGCGGTGGAGCCGATCGTCACGGAATGCGCCCGGCTGGGCGTGGGCGGCGCCATCATCCTGGCGGCCGGCTTCGCCGAAACCGGCAAGCCGCAGCATGCTGCGTTGCAGGCGCGTTTGGTGGCGATCGCCCGCGGCGCGGACATGCGGCTGATCGGGCCGAACACCATCGGTCTGGTCAACTATGGCAGCGGGGCCGGGCTGACGTTCTCCGCCATGCCGGCGCCGCGGCCGCTGCTGCCGCACGCGATCGGCATTGTCAGCCAGTCGGGGTCGCTCGGCTTCGCCTTGGCGCAGGCGATGGAGCGGGGCGTGTCCGTCAGCCACGTGCTGACCGCAGGCAACTCCTGCGACGTGGACGTGGCAGACCAGGTCGCGTTCCTGGCGCAGGACCCGGCGTGCCGGGCCATTGCCTGCCTGTTCGAGGGCATGGCCGATCCCGGCCGCATGGTCGCCGCGGCGGAGCTGGCCTGGCAGGCGGGCAAGCCACTGGTGATGTACAAGATGGCGACGGGCACGGAGGGTGCGCGGGCCGCCCTGTCGCACACGGGCTCCATGGCCGGGTCCGAGGCGGCATACCGGGCCGCGTTCGCCCGAGCCGGGGTCGTCCAGGTCGACAGGCTGGAGGCGCTGATCGAAGCCGCGGCCTTCTTCGCCAAGACGCCGCGACCTTCTGCGCCGGGCGTCGCGGTTATCGCGACCTCCGGCGGGGCCACCATCATGGCAGCCGACAAGGCGGAGCTGCACGGCGTTGCCTTGCCGCAGCCCGGCCATGCGGCCAGGACGGTGCTGGAGGCGCATGTCCCGGAATACGGCTCCACCCGCAACCCGTGCGACGTGACGGCGCAGGCGATCTCCGATGCGGCCGGGCTGGCCGCCTGCGCCGGGGCGCTGCTGTCGGACCCGGGCTATGGCGTGCTCGTCACCACGCACGGCTATGCCTACGCCTCCGCCACGGCAAGGCTGGCTACCTTCGCCGCCACGGCGAAGGCGGCGGGCAAGCTGGTGTGCAACGTCTGGGTGCCGGAATGGCTCGGAGGTCCGGGCGCCGCCGAAACGGAGGCGGATCCGAACCTTGCGCTGTTCCATTCGATGGATCGCTGCTTTGCGACGTTGGCGGCCTGGCACCGGCGCGACGCCTTGGTGCGGGCCCCGCAACCTGACCGCATCCGGCTGTCGGAGGACGGTGCGGGCCCCCGCGCCCGGGCCTTGCTGGACGCCGTGGCCGGCCCGGCGCTGACCGAGCGTGAGGCCAAGGCGGTGATGACGCTGTACGGGATCCCGGTGGTGGGCGACATGCCGGTGCAGACGGCGGCGGAGGCGGTGACGGCCGCGGCGGCGTTGGGTGGTCCCGTGGTGCTAAAGGGCGAAAGCCCGGACATCCTTCACAAGACGGAGGCCGGACTGGTCAGGCTGGACCTGCGGGGTGCCGAGGCGGTACACGAGGCGGCCGAGGCAATCCTCGGCGTCGTGGCCGCCATGGACCCGAAGCTGCGGTTCACGGGGATGGTAGTGCAGCCGATGCTGCCGAAGGGCGTGGAGATCGTGGTGGGGGCCAGGTTCGATCCGCAGTTCGGCCCGCTGGTGGTGTGCGGGCTGGGCGGCGTGCTGGTGGAGGTGTTGCGTGACACCGCACTCGCCTTGGCGCCGGTGTCCGCGGCGGAGGCGGCCGACATGCTGCGCGGCCTGAAGGGAGCGGCGCTGCTGCACGGGTTCCGCGGGGCGCCGGCGGTGGACCTGCCCCGGCTGGCGGTGGTGGTGGCGCGATTCTCGGAACTGGCCGCGGACCTCGGCGCGCGCGTCGCGGAGATGGAGATCAATCCGCTGATCGCAGCAGGGGAGCAGATCGTCGCCGTGGATGCGCTGATCCTGAAGGCGTCCGCATGATGCGCGCCTGGGTGGTGGAGCGGCTGACGGAAGCGGGCGAGATGACGCTGATCGAGTGCCCCGATCCAGTTGCAGGGCCGGGCGAGTACGTGATCCGTGTCGATTGTGCCGGGGTGAACTTCTCCGACACGTTGATGCTGCGCGGCCTGTATCAGCGCAAGCCGCCCTTGCCGTTCACGCCGGGGATCGAGGCGGCGGGCACCATCTTGGCCGCAGGGCCCGGCTGCTCGCTGCCGGTGGGGGAGCGGGTGTGCGCGAGCCTGCCCAGTGGCGGCTATGGCGAGCAGGCCTTGGTTCCTGCCGCTGCGGCCCGGCCCATCCCTCCCGACGTTTCGTCGGAGGCGGCGCTGGTCCTGCTCGGAATCAACTATCCCACCTCCTACCACGCCCTGCATGGCCGGGCGGCCATCCGGGCGGGGGAGACGGTTCTGGTGCACGCCGCCGCCGGCGGGGTGGGCAGTGCGGCGGTGCAGATCGCGCTGGCGGCGGGATGCCGGGTGGTCGCCACTGCGGGCTCGGCGGAGAAGCTCGACGTCTGCCGCGAGCTGGGGGCGGACCTGGTGCTGAACTACACCGACCCCGGCTGGTTCGACCGGCTCCGGGCCGAGGTCCCGGCCGGGGTGGACGTGGTTTTCGACCCGGTGGGCGGCGATGCGGGCGTCCAGAGCCTGCGGGCGCTCGCCTGGCGCGGACGCTATCTGGTGGTCGGCTTCGCGGCGGGGCCGCTCACGCAGTTGGCCGCAAACCGCCTGTTGCTAAAGGAAGCCGCGGCCCTGGGCGTGTTCTGGGGCGAGGCCCGCATGCGCGACCCGGCGGGCGCGGCCGAGGTGGCCGCCGCGGTGCTGGCGCTCTACCGGCCCGGCAAGCTGGAGCCGTTGATTGGCGGGCGCTTCCCACTCGACGAAGCACGGGACGCGCTGGACGCGCTGGCGGCACGGCGCACCGTCGGCAAGGTCCTGCTCACGCCATCACACGTTGAATGAAAGGACGGAGCCTTGGATTTCAGTCATAGCGCGAAGGCCGAAGAGCTGCGGGAGCGGCTGCAGGCCTTCATGGACGCCCATGTCCTTCCCAACGAGAAGACCCACAAGGAGGAACAGGCCGCCATGCAGGACCGCTGGCAGCCGGTGCCGGTGGTGGAGCGGCTGAAGCCGATGGCACGGGCCGCCGGGCTGTGGAACCTATTCCTGCCGCACAGCGACCGCGGGGCCGGTCTGACCAACGTGGAATACGCCCCCCTGGCCGAGATCATGGGACGGGTGCAGTGGTCGTCCGAGGTGTTCAACTGCTCGGCACCAGACACGGGGAACATGGAGACTATTGCCCGCTACGGCACCGAGGCCCAGAAGCAGGAATGGCTGGAGCCGCTGCTGCGCGGCGAGATTCGGTCCTGCTTTTCCATGACGGAGCCAGATGTCGCGTCGTCGGACGCGACCAACATCCAGTCGACGATCCGCCGCGATGGCGGCGACTACGTGATCAACGGGCGCAAGTGGTGGTCCTCCGGCTCCGGCGACCCGCGGTGCAAGCTGTTCATCGTCATGGGGAAGACCGACCCCGACGGAACCGACAAGTATCGACAGCAATCGATGATCCTCGTTCCCGCAGGCACGAAGGGCATGACCATCAAGCGCATGCTGCCGGTGTTCGGCTTCGACGATGCGCCGCACGGCCATGGCGAGATCCTGTTCGAGGATGTCCGCGTGCCGGCGGAGAACATGCTGCTGGGCGAGGGCCGCGGCTTCGAGATTGCGCAGGGCAGGCTCGGCCCGGGACGCATCCATCACTGCATGCGGGCGGTCGGCCTGGCCGAGCGCGCGCTGGAGATGATGTGCCGGCGCCTGGTGGAGCGCACCGCCTTCGGAAAGCCGCTGGCCGACCAGGGGGTGATGGTGGAGCGCATCGCCAACAGCCGCATCCAGATCGATCAGGTGCGCCTGCTGGTGCTGCACGCCGCCTGGAAGATGGATCAGGTCGGCAACAAGGAAAGCCGCAAGGAGATCGCGGAGATCAAGGTGGCGGCGGCCACCATGGCCTGCGACGTGGTGGATCGCGCGATCCAGGCCTTCGGCGGGGCCGGCGTGTCGAACGATTTCGGCCTGGGCTACATGTTCAAGTACGCCCGCACCCTGCGGCTGGTGGACGGTCCGGACGAGGTGCATCGCCACCAGCTGGGGCGGCAGGAACTCGCCAAGTACCGCCCGCCGCGCAACCATGGCTGATACCGCCGCCCCGGAGCTGGTTCCCGTCCTGCCGAACCACCGGTTCGACGAGGCCGCGCTGATCCGCCACCTCGCGCCGCTGGTGCCCGGCTTCGAGGCCGGTTCCGGGGGCCGCTGTACCATCACGCAGTTCCAGGGTGGCCAGTCCAACCCCACCTTCCACGTCGCCACCGCGGCCGGGGCCTATGTGCTGCGGAAAAAGCCGCCGGGCACGCTGATGGCCTCGGCCCATGCCGTGGAGCGGGAGTTCCGCGTGATGCAGGCGCTGGCGGGAACCGACGTGCCGGTCCCGCGCATGCGGCTGCTGTGCGAGGACCCGGGCGTGATCGGCACCGCCTTCTACCTGATGGACTTCCAGCCCGGCCGCATCTTCGCAGACCGGGTCATGCCGGGGGTGGAGCCGCACGATCGAGCGGCCGCCTATGCCGACATGGCCCGTGTCCTGGCGCGGCTGCACGCGATCGACCCGGTGGCCGTGGGCCTGGGCGACTTCGGCCGTGCGGGAAACTACGTCGCCCGCCAGATCGACCGCTGGACCCGCCAGTACCGCGCAGCGGACCTCGAGCCGGAACCCGCCATGGACCGCCTGATCGAGTGGCTGACGGCGCACCTGCCGGACAGGGACGAGACCGCCATCTCGCATGGTGATTACCGGCTGGGCAACCTCATCCTGGATCCAGTCGCCCCCCGCGTGGCCGCGGTACTGGACTGGGAGCTGTCGACGTTGGGGCATCCTCTGGCGGACCTCGCCTATTGCTCCATGCCCTGGCGCCTGCCGCCGGAGCAGATGGGGCTGCAGGGGCTGGACGTGCCGGGCCTCCCGACCGAGGCGGAGTTCGTCGCGGCGTATTGCGCCGCCGCCGGACGCGTTGTGCCGGAAACCCTGGACTACTTCATGGTGTTCTCCCTGTTCCGCTGGGCCGCCATCGTCGCGGGGGTGTATCGCCGCGCGCTGGACGGCAACGCGGCCGACACGACGCGGGCCGCCGCCGCCGGCAGCCGCTTCCGCGTGCTGGCGCGCTGCGCCTGGGATATCGCGGAGCGGGCATGACGGAGCCGCCCGTCCTTGTCGAGCGGTCCGGCGCCGTGCTGACGCTGACGCTGAATCGGCCGGACAAGCTGAACGCCTTCACCCCTGAGATGCGCGACTGCATCATCGCAGGGCTGGACCGCGCCGATGCCGACGATGCCGTGCGTGCCGTGGTCGTCACCGGGGCGGGGCGGGGCTTCTGCGCCGGGGCCGACATGAGTGCCGGGGCAGGCCGGTTCGACGTGGCGGCACGGTCCGCCGCGGGCGGGAGCATCCGCGACAATGGCGGGCGTGTGGCGCTGCGGCTTTATGCGTGCCTGAAGCCGGTGATCGCGGCGGTGAACGGGGCCGCCGTGGGCGTGGGCGCCACCATGCTGCTGCCGATGGATATCCGCTTGGCCTCCACCACGGCACGGTTCGGCTTTCCGTTCACGCGCCGGGGCCTGGTTCCGGAGGCGTGTTCGAGCTGGTTCCTGCCGCGGGCGGTGGGGATGCAGCGCGCCATGGAGTGGGTGGCGACCGGACGGGTGTTTGCCGCTGCCGAAGCGCTGGAGACCGGCCTGGTGCGGAGCCTGCATGATCCCGGCGAGCTGCTGACCGCCGCGAACGCCCTGGCGGAGGAGATCGCCGCCCAGGCCGCCCCGGTCTCCATGGCGCTGACCCGGCAGATGCTGTGGCGCATGCAGGGTGCGACGCACCCGATGGAGGCGCACAGGCTGGAGAGCCGCATCTTGCTGGAGCGGGGCCGCAGCGCCGACGTGGCGGAAGGCGTCGCGTCCTTCCTGGAGAAGCGCCCGCCCCATTTCGCCGGCCGCGTGTCCACGGACCTGCCACATCCGTTCCGGGCCGACCCGGACTTCGACGAGGAGAGCACGCCATGACCGAGTTGCGCATCGTGGCCGAGGGGCTGCGCTTCCCCGAGGGCCCCGTCATGCTTGCCGACGGCAGCGTGGCGGTGGTGGAGATCGCCCGCGGCACGGTGAGCCGGGTGGCGCAGGACGGCACGGTTTCCGTCATCGCCGAGCCCGGCGGCGGCCCGAATGGCCTGGCCCTCGGCCCCGACGGCGCGCTGTACGTCTGCAACAACGGCGGCTTTGTGTGGCACGAGGAGCCGGGCATGATCCGCCCGATCGGCACGCCCGACAGCTACCGCGGCGGCCGGATCGAACGGCTCGACCTGGCCACCGGCCAGGTCACGGTGCTGTATGACCGCTGCGGCGACGTGGGGCTGAAAGGCCCGAACGACATCGTGTTTGACCGGTTCGGCGGCTTCTACTTCACGGACCTCGGCAAGACCCGGCACCGCGACCGTGACCAGGGCGGCGTCTATTACGCCCTGGCCGACGGCAGCGGCATCACCGAAGTCGTGTTCCCCATGCTGACGCCGAACGGGATCGGCCTTTCGCCCGACGGCAACACGCTCTACGTGGCGGAGACCGAGGGCGCCCGCCTTTGGGCGTTCGATATCCTAGGGCCCGGCCGGGTCGCGCGGCGGGCGTTTCCCTCGCCCAATGGCGGCCGGTTCGTGTTCAACCAGGCGGGCTACCATCGCTTCGACAGCCTGGCGGTGGATGCCGAGGGCAACATCTGCGTCGCCACGCTGATGAGCGGCGCCATCACCGTGATCGCGCCGGACGGCCGCCTGGTCCGGTCGGTCAAGATGCCGGACGTCTACGCCACCAACATCTGCTTCGGCGGCCCCGGCCTGCGAACCGCATACATTACCTTGTCCGGCGTGGGGCAGCTGGTGGCGATGGACTGGTCCGAGGCGGGCCTGACCCTGAATTACGCCGCGTAAGGGATCGTTGCATTGCAGGTGAATCCCGATACTGTCGAGGCAAGCACGCCGGACAACGGATGCAGGGGAAACGCCGTGCAAGGAGGCCCACGTGCCACCTTAGACCTTGGTCGCCTCGCCGCGCCCCGGATTCGTGGTCGGCTCGCGCGGCGGAAGGATACGCCGCTCCTGAGCCTCGCGCATCCAATGGCGCAAGGAGGCTGCTGTATCGATGCACTCGCCGAATCCCGCTTGCCGGATCTTGATCGTGCTGAGCAGCGAAGCGGTGGAGTGGGTGCGCTGGAACGCGAAATCCGCGAACTGCCAGGAGCCGCCGACCAGCTGCTCCAGGCTGACCGGCAGCAGGCCATGCGCGCGAACCAACGCGTCCCATGTGGCGGACCGGCCGGGCATGATCGCGGCGAGCGGCATGGGATGCGGCAGGCCCACAGCCATGTCGAAGGCCTCGGCCACGACGGGCCACAGGCTTTCCCAGGTAAAGGCGTCTCCGTTGGTGACGTTGAAGGTCTGGTTCGCGGCCGCCTCAGTGCCGCCTGCCCATTCGATCGCGCTGGCCAGCAGGTTCGCGTCCGTCGCTTCCGTGACGCGGGTGCCGGTGCCGGGATAGACCAGCGGCAGCCCAAGGGCGCGGCTGATGCCGGCATAGGCGCCGAGGGCGGCGATCATGTTCATGGCGCTGCCCAGGGCGAAGCCCATGACGACCTGCGGCCGCAGGATGGTCCAACGCCAAGCCGCACGCGCCTGCCTCGCCGCCAGGAAATCCTCCTGCTGCCAATAGAAGTTCGGGTGGATATGGCGTGGGGCATCCTCCCGCGACGGCACCGGGGCCTGACCCAGATGCACGCCATAGGCCTTGGCCCCTTGCAGGAGGGTGATGTGCCGCAGGGTGGGATTGCCGGGCTCGACGGCGTCCACCAGGTTGGTGAGCATGGCGAGGTTGATGGCGATCTGGTCGTCCTCCAACCAGCCCTGGGCCAGGTTCGGCTTCTCGAACAAGGCGGCGTAGATGATGTGGGTGACGCCGCGCAGAGTGCCGAGACGGGCCCGGCAGGCGTCCGGATCGGTCAGGTCCACCGCAAGGTGCGGCGCGCCGGTGTCGGGTTCGGGCGCGCGGCGGGACAGGGCGATCACGTCCCACCCCGACGTCTTCATGCGGTCGATCACGGCGCGGCCGACGAGGCCTCCGGCGCCCGCGACCAGGACAGTTCCCTTAACCGCCATCTGGCTTCCCCCTGTTCGTTTTCTTTGCAGGGATGATGGCTGACCAGCGCTGCTAATGAAAAACAAAATGAATGGGATGGATCGGACAATGCAGAACAGACGCACGATACTCGCCGCGACCGCCGCGACCTTGTTCGCCCCCGGGCTGCTCCGGGCCGCGGACCCGGTGAAGGTGGGCGTGATCATCCCGTTGAGTGGTGGCGCTGGACGGCAGGGGCAGGACGTGGCCAATGCCATTCAGGCGATGGCGGCTCTCCTGAACGCCGATGGCGGGGTGCTGGGACGGCCGATCGAGATCCTGGTGCGGGATGACGAGAGCACGCCGGCGGTCGGTGTGGCGAAGGCGAACGAACTCGCCTCGGCCGGCGTGGCGGCGGTGCTGGAGGGGTGGAACAGCCCGGTGACACTTGCCATGCAGTCCGTGCTGGCGCGGGCCGGGATCCTGGATGTCACCATGATCTCGAAGGCCGACGGGATCCTCGCCAGCGCGTCCAACCCGCTCGCGATCCGGCTGAACAGCGCCAACGCGCAGGATGCGGCGATCATCGCGACCGACCTGGGCAAGCGCATGAAGAAGGGCCGCATCGTCTTCGTGACTCAGAACGACGCCTACGGCAACGGCGCGCAGCAGGGGATCGAGGCCGAGATCAAGAAGGCCGGGCTAGCCTACGACATCGCAGCGACGCTGAAGTTTCCCTTTGCGCAGACCGACTTCCGGGTGGAGGTCACCAGCATCCGCGACGCCAAGCCCGATGCGGTGGTGGCCATCAACGCCAACGAGGGGGCGGGCCTGCCCGCCTTCATCCAGCAGTACAGCCGCGGCAGCGGCGGCGCTCCGTTGTTCTGCTCGGTGGGTACCGTCAGCGCGAGCGTGGTCGAGGCGACCGGGTCCGCCGCCAACGGGCTAGTCAGCGCGGACATCTATTTTCCCGATGCCGAGCCCTTCGCGAGCAACACCGCCAACAAGCGCTTCGTCGCCGAGATGCAGAAGCAGTTCAAGGCGGTGCCGGAGAAGTTCGGGGCGCTTGGCGCGGCGGCGCTCGAAGTCTGGGCCAACGCAGCGAACATCGCCAAGAGCCTGGACCGTCGGGTGGTGGCGGAGGCGATCCGAGGGCACTCGATCCCGGGCACGATCTTCGGCACCGCCACCTTCGGCGCGAACGGGCAGATGGAGCAGCGGTATTCCACGTTCACGGTCAGGGAGGGTAAGGTTGTCGTCGAGGGCTGAGGTCCTGCGGGTTGCCGGACTCTCGGTCCGATACGGCAGCCTGCAGGCACTCGACGACGTGAGCTGGGCGGTGGCACCGGGCGAGATCCTGGGCATCATCGGGCCGAACGGGGCGGGCAAGAGCAGCTGCTTCCTGGCAGCGACCAACATGGTGTCGCATGCCGGGCATATCGTGCTGGACGGGGTGGACGTGACCGGCAGTCCCGCCCACCACCTGCCGCGCGCCGGGCTGCGCCGGACCTTCCAGCAGAACGCCTTCTTCGGCGGCATGACGGTGTTGGACAACATGGCGGCCGCCCTGCTGGACGCTCGGCCCGCCGGGCTGGCCGCCTCGGTATTTCTGCCCTGGGCCGCGGCACGGCGGCAGCGGGCGGCGGCAACGGCGGCGGCGGCGCACCTGGTCCGCTACTGCGTGCCGGCCGAGCTGCACATGCGGCATCCGAGCGAGCTGTCATACGGAACGCAGCGGATGCTTTCCATTGCTCTGGCTGCGGCCCCTGGCGCGCGGGCGGTGCTGCTGGACGAACCGGCGGCCGGGCTGGGCGGACCCGACCTGCTCGCCCTGCGGGACCTGCTGCTGCGGATGCGCGACGAGGGGCTCGCGGTGGTGCTGATCGAGCATCACATGGACCTGGTGATGGGCGTGGCTGACCGGGTGGTGGTGATCGAGCTGGGCCGCGTCATCGCCACCGGCCGCCCGGCCGAGATCCAGGCGGACCCGGCGGTGCGCGAGGCCTACCTGGGCAAGGCTGCATGACCGCGCGGCTCGAACTGCGTCACCTTACCATCGCCTACGGGCGGAGCACCGCTGTCGAACTTGAACACCTCGTGGTGGAGCCCGGCACGCTGGCCGCCGTCATCGGCGCGAACGGGGCCGGCAAGTCCACCCTCATCAACGCCGTCGCCAACTGGTCCCGCGCCACGCCGCGCATCGCCGGGCGCGTGCTGCTGGACGGGACGGACCTGATGGGCCGGCCGCCGCACGAGCATGTCGGCCGCGGGTTGCAGCTGGTGCCGGAGGGCCGCGGGATCTTCATGGGCCTGACGGTGGAGGAAAATCTGCGCGCGCTGACCCCGCCGCCGCCCGCACCGGGCCGGACCGCGTATTCGATGGCCGACGTGTATGCGCTGTTCCCGCGGTTGCACGAGCGACGCGCCAGCCCGGGCGGCACTCTGAGCGGGGGGGAGCGGCAGATGCTGGCGGTGGGCCGGGCGCTGCGGATGGCACCACGCCTGCTGTTGCTGGACGAACCCTCGATCGGCCTCGCGCCGCTGTTGGTGACCCGGTTGCTGCAGACCATCCGAACGCTGGTCGATGCCGGGCTGACGGTGCTGCTGGTGGAGCAGAACGTGCACGCGGCGGTGGGCGTGGCCGACAGCCTGCACGTGCTGGAACGCGGGCGGCTGGTGGCCAGCGGTCCCTGCGCCAGCGTGATGAATGATCCGCGGATCATCGAGGCCTATCTCGGGAGCATGGCATGAACATCGGCCAGCAGCTGGTGAACGGGCTGGTGATCGGCCATGCCTTTGCCCTGGTCGCGGTGGGCTGGACGCTGCTGCTGGGCGCAGCACGGCTGGTGAACTTTGGGCACGGCCAGATGTACATGATCGGCGCGTTCGTCGCCTGGTGGTTCATGCGTGCGACCGGCCTGCCCTATCTCGCCGCGGTTCCGGTTGCCGTGCTGGCCGGTGCGGCCCTGGGCGCGGCGATGCAGCGGATCGCCCTGCGCATGACGATGGCACAGGACCTGGTCAGCCTGATGATCGTCACCCTAGGCCTGGGCCAGGTGCTGGAGGGCGCGGCGGGTCTGGCCTTCGGGCCGAAACCACAAACCTTGTCCAGTCCCCTGCAGGACGTTGACATCCACCTGGGCCCGCTCTGGTTCACGGCGCAGGACGTGCTGGTGGTGGCTGCGACGGTCGCGGTGTTCGCCGGACTGCACCTGGCCACGACGCGGACGGCGGTCGGCGCCTGGGTCCGCATGGTGGCCGAGGACCCGGCGCTCGCCCGACTCGGCGGGTTGCGCGTCACCCGCGTCTATCTCGGCATCTTCGCCTTCGAGGGCGCGGCGGTCGCCTTCGCGGCCACCCTCGTGGCGCCGCGCACGCCCATCCTGACATCCATGGGGTTCGAGCAGGTGATCATGACCTTCGTGGTGGTCGTCCTGGGCGGCATCGGAAGTATTGGCGGCAGCTATGTGGCCGGGGTGGCGCTCGGCCTGTTCACAGCCTTCTTCGGTGCCCTGGTCAGCCCGGCCTACACCACCGCCGCCATCTTCGCCCTGTTGATGGTTGCCCTGGTGCTGCATCCCGGGCGGCTGGCCGATGGCGGGAGCTTCGCACGGTGAGCGGGATCCGCCTCGCAGGGATCGTCCTCCTGGCAGTGATGGGGCTGTTGCTGCCGCGCCTCATGGGCGGGTCGATCCTGGTGTACGACACGCTGGTGGTGATCGCGATCTTCGGGTCGATGTCCTATGGCTTCGACATCATCTTGTCGGACCTGGGCGAGATCAGCCTGGCACAGACGGCATTCTTTGCCGCCGGGGCCTATGCTGCGGCTCTGCTCGCCGTGAACCATGGATGGGGCGCCTGGGCCACGCTGGCGGCTGCCGTGGCAGTGGCCCTGGCCTTGGCTATCGCACTGGGGCTGATCACGCTCCGGACGCGGGAGTTTGCCTTCTCGCTGGTCACCTACGCCGCCGCGGTGGTGTGCATGAGCATTGTCAGCAACTGGGATGTACTGGGCGGGTCGGACGGGGTCGTCGGCATCCCGCCGCTGGACCTTTCGCTGGGTGGATTGGACCTGATCGCCGCCCGCAGCTCCGAGATGTGGCCGTACGCCTATGCGTTGCTGTTGGTGACACTGTACTTCGTACATCGGTTCCGCCGGTCCCGTCTGGGACAGGCGGCCCTGATGGTGCACATGAACCCGCGCCTGGCAGTCATGTGCGGGCTGGATTGCAATCGAGTACGGCTGCAGGTGTTCCTGGTGGCCGCCCCTGTGACGGCGGTTGCAGGCTGGCTATACGCCTACCAGCGCGCCTATGTCGGGCCTGACTTGTTTGACACGTACTTCCTGGTTCTGATGTTGACGGCGGTGATCCTGGTCGGACGCCGCGTGCTGCTCGGACCGCTGCTGGGGATAGCGGTCTTGCTGATGCAGAAGAACCTCGCTTCGGTTGGGGCATATGGCGATAAGCTGTTATTGGGCGCATTGCTGGTGACGGTGCTGTGCCTAGTGCCTAGAGGAATTGCCGGACTGATCGTCGCAGGCGGAAGATGGGTAGGTCGCGCACGGCCACCGCTTTGAGGCCTCCACAGGATTCTTGGTTCGGTATGCCGCCTGCGAGAGCGTGGTGCATGGATCAGGGGTGCGGGTGCGGAAGCCCTATTCGCGTCTAGAGTCAGGCGAGGCGAACGTAGCTTGGGCGTCCCAGGTCCAGCATGCGGTTGAGCGCGTGGACGGCAACGGCCACCTCGGTCGCCCGCCGCCCGTCCGAGTGCGCGCGCAACTCGTCGCCGATCACCTGCTTCCATCGATTCATGGCGGCTTCGACGCGGGCTCGCTTGTTGTAGCCGGACGCGCTCTGCCACCTCATGCGCCCGTGCCGGGCAATGTGCTGGAGGTGGCCGTCCCGCTGCGTGGGTGAGCTCTCGGCCGTGTCGCTGGGCACCGCGGTCGCGCGTGGCGGGACGACAATGGCCGCTTCAGGATGGCGCTCAGCGACGCCGGCGTAGACGCGATCCTGGTCGTATGCGCCGTCGGCGGTGAACCACGCCACAGAGCCTGCGACCTGGTCGAGCAAGGGATCGACCTGGGACGCGTCGTCCACGTCCTTGGAGGTCAGCGTGGAGGCCACGATCCGGCCGCTGCCGGCGTCCACGCCCAAGTGCAGCATGTGCCACGACCGGCGCGTTGTGGTGCCATGCTTCTCAAGCAGCCATTCACCCTTGCCGCATAGTTTCAGGCCCGTGCTGTCCACCAGCAGGTGCATGGGCTCGCTGTCGGCACCAGCACCAGCACCGGCGCGCCGCAGGCCGCGGCACATCCAGCGTCGCCGCACGCCTTCTCGATGGGCACATCGAGCGGGACCGGCCAGACGCACTCCGCCTGGCCCTCTTCGCCGCGCAAGGCCAGGAACACCACTCGCTCGACGCCACCCGTCACATTGGTTTCCACCGCCAGACGGAACACCAGGCCGTCTGCCACGTCGCCGCCAAGCGCCAAGCTCATCTGCTCGGCTTCCGCTAGGTGCCGTGAGGTCGGCATCATGCCAGCCGGGTTTCTCCATGCACCAATCCGGTCATCTACGCCAGTGCCCGGGCAGTCGCGCTTGTGACGAAACGGTTGGGGGGCCGCTCCAACCCGAGATGGTCCCGTAGGGTGTGCCCGGCATAGCGGTCGCGGAACAAGCCTCGGCGTTGCAGCTCCGGCACCACGAGATCCACGAACGCCTCGAGGCCGCCGGGATGGAATGGCGCCAGGATGTTGAAGCCATCGCAGGCGTGATTGGCGAACCATCGCTGCATCTCGTCGGCGATGTCCGTGGGCGTACCGATCACCGTCCAATGTCCGCGCGCCAGCAGCATGCGGTGCGCGATCGCCCCCAGCGATAGCCCGTCCTGGCCGAGCCGGCGGATCATCTCCAGTCGGCCGACACCGCCGTTGATCGCCGGCAGCTCCGGCAAGGGACCGTCCAGGGGGTAGCAGGAGAGATCGTGCGGCAAGACCCATCGCCCCACGCTCCCGATGCCGGTCACGCCAATGACGAACGTCCGCTCGCTCACACCAAGCAACTCAGCCGCTTCCGTCTGACTCAACTCCGACCGCTGCGAGCGCCAAAGCACATCCTCAAAACGCATCCGACGTATTCCCTCGTGAATGCGTGCCCGATCCATCTCAAACCCCTGTTCCAAGGGTTCAGAGAACCGGACACTTCACGAGCTACAAAGTCCGGACACTTCACGAGCTAGCCACACATGATCGTGCCGTCCTTGACCAGGCAGGCCGGTGTCGTCCAGGCTAAGCCATCATGCTTCAGCAGGCGCCCTGTCCGTCCTCGGATTTACCGCGCGCGCAACATCGAACTACCGCCTTGGTCGTCGTCGGCGTTGTGGTGGGCATTTTGGCTACGTTTCCCGCAGTCGCCGCTGCAATGTTGTCCGGCGGCCTGGGCCACGGTCACTACGGGGCTGCCCGGATGCTGTTTCCGATTCCAATGTTGCTGACGCGGTTGACGGGGGATCACATCGGCGTTCTGGCTGGTGGGCTCGCGCTTCTACAGCTCCCTCTTTACGGCGCGGTTCTCACTTGGTGGCGCGGCAGGCAAATGGCCTTGGCCACAGTCGGGGTCTTGCTGGTCCATTCGGCTGCCGCACTGGCGTGCTTTTCCGGGGCAGTCCCGAACTTCTCCTGACAACGGCGACCGTGGCCCAGCTTGAAGCCGGCGACCCGGCCCGTCCGTGCCCGCTCGCGTCCGAACACGTCGTTTGAGGCTGACCACCCCCCGCCACCCAGCCTGGCTCGCGCTCGGCGCCGTTGCCGCCTATGGCCTAGGCCCGCGTCATACTGGCTGCTGATGGAGCGGACTGGGCCGGAACGCTTCCCCTATGACCGGCACGGCTTCGGTCTGCTGGGCGACGTCGCATTGCTGGGCGTGCTGGCACTGCCGCTTGCGACGCTGCTGTGGTGGATCGTGCAGCGCTACCACGCGGGGGCAAAGCGTGTTCGCGCCTGCATCCATGCCGGGGCCTCCTAGCTCAGCCCCTGCTGCGCACAACGTCGCCTTGGAAAGCGAAGTGGGCGACTGAATACGGCAGGCGCAACCAAGCCGAAACGGCCATGTCCAGGTATAAACACGTGATCGGCCTCAAACTGCGTGCGCGAAGTCTCTCTGCTCAGAAGGCGAGGCCGCCATCGCGGTCGCGGTGCTGAAGAGAATAACCCGAGCGGAACATCCTGTCTCCGTCCGTGTCGCCTAGCTAACCGACGCACGGAGAGAGCCAACTCAGCCTGGCGCTGGCATGCACCGACGCCCGTCGCTACCCACCGGTGTCGCCCCTCCGCCGGTTGTCGAGCGGAGCGGACCGATCTATCCCTATGCACAGGCATGAAGACGCGCTGTCCTCGGCGGCAAGGGATCAAGAAGCTATGGATGCAGCCGACGAGACCGTGGTCCCGGCGCGGGTTGCCAACCCCGGAACGCCGGCGCTGCCCGCGGTGCTGGAGGCGAAGGGCCGGCCGGCGGCGCTGGCGCTTGCAGCACTGGGCATCGTCTACGGGGATATCGGCACCAGTCCGCTCTATGCCTTGAAGCAGGCCGTCTAGGCGGGCGGAGCGCCAACGCCCGACTCCGTCCTGGGTGTGCTTTCATTGATCTTCTGGGCGTTGATCGTCATCGTGTCGGCGAAATATGCCATCCTGATCTTGCGCGCCGACAACCGTGGCGAGGGGCAAGGCCTGTGGCAAAGACCCGAGTTGAGTCTGCGATTCATTCGCAGTGTTGCCGGCGCAGTGTTGCCGGCAAAGGCGAAGCGCTGGGCCGGTCGCGCGGGAGCCTTGGAACCAAGATCATTGGCGTGTGCGATGCGGCCGGACGGTTGGTCGACTTCCTGCTGGTGCCGGGCCAGGCCCACGAACTTGCGCCGTCGCTGACGCTCTTGCGGCGGCTGCCCCAGGCGCCGTCCTGGGCCCTGGCCGATATGGCCTGCGACGCTGCGGAGTTCCGCTCGGAGGTGCGCGCGATGGGCGGCATTCCAGTCGTGCCCTCACGCAAGGGCGCCAAAGACCCGCAGCCCTGCCCGGCCTACATCTACCGCCATCGTAACCTCATCGAGCGTTGCTGGTCGCGGCTGAAGGAGCGCAGGGCCGTGGCGACCCGATACGACAAGACCACCACCTGCTACGCCGCAGGCATTGCAATCGCCGCCTCCCTCGACTGGATCAAGGCTCTGATCAAGTGAATATTGAAATGCGAACGGACCCTAGTATTACAGTTGCATTTTTACGATCGTGCTGATCCATTGCTCTGGTTCTGGGAGTGAGGTCGGTGAGTGCATCGATGGAGGCGACGCTAGAGCTTTGGGCGTCGTCGCTGCGGGAGGCCAAGTCACGGCTGTGTCCCTTGTTCACGCAGGAGCGGGTGGCGGCATCAGCGTGTCT
>JAABUK010004102.1_pt1 | contig 24037 bp, 23 predicted proteins | sample 5559141 | NCBI WGS metagenome assembly JAABUK01 (sample SAMN10711869, study PRJNA513367) | rock metagenome | isolation source: Antarctica rocks | place: Antarctica: Victoria Land, Pudding Butte nord | collected 2016-01-03
CGGAGACATAGGCCGCGTAGTCCTCGGGTCGGCCATCGTTCGCGGGCGGTGTCATCCACACCTTGACTCACGTCGCGCCGTGACCGGTCAACCGCTATCTTCCGCGCACTACCTGGGCTGTTACAACAAAACAAAGGAGGCTCCTCGCCTCCGCCTGCAGCCCGTCCACGCTGCGGTCCAGCCACAGCCCGGCGCTCGCTTAGCTGGGCACGGCCGTGCGGGCCTGGGGGATGGTCAACGCCACGTTTGCCGCCGGAAATGGCATGGAGGTGGCCGACGCCTTCACCGAGGTCGAGACAGGAAAAGGGGTCGGACGCCCTCGACCGCCGACCCCAACTCGCCGCGGCGCTGGCCGCCGCCCGCCGCCTGCGCTGCGCCGCGCTGGCGCGGGCTGCGCCGGATAGTCCAGTCGCTCGGGCGAGGAGGTGGTCCGTAAAGCGCCTCACAGCAGGAACCCGCATCAGCGCCGGAGCCCAGCCCGAGTATCAGCGATGGAATTGGGAACTCGCAGCGCCGGGTCGAGGCCAACCGCGTCGGAGTACTCTATCGTGGGCAAACGGTGAGGGTCTGCTTCCTGGAGGCCGTCCTGCGCGATCGGCGGAACGGCACGGCCGGCTCGCTCCCGATCCACGAGGACGAACTCGACGCGCGCGGTTTCGCGGATGTGGAGGTCGTCGCGCCATTGCGCCTCGTCGATCTGCGTGAGGACCAGGCGGTCCTTATGGGCGTGCCGTCAGACGTCCACCGGAGCAGCCGACACACGCCCGGCCGCATGTGGTCGGTGGCGTTCCACGAACACCCGGCGTCGCCGGATGGGATTGTCCATCCATCGCGGCCGAACGGTCACACAAACCTTGCAGTCTATGGCCGGGCAATCTCGAAGCTGCGGGCTGTCCGGGTGCGGAAATTGCTTACAGTGCCTGGACTCGTCCAAGTGCTTGACGATCTAGAGGTGGCGCTTGTCGCAACCTGATCTGGCACACAGACCGAACCGGCGATCTTCCATAATTTTGTAGACGGGCGCGTTCTATCCTGAACTGCGACAACCTCGCCTTTTCAGGCGTTCGGCGGCTGGAAACCCGCATGGAGCGTAGCAGCCATGGGCACATTGGACTGTGGATGCCGGTTACTGCTCCCAATCGGGGACGAGTGTCTGATGACCACGCAGACCGCTGCTTGCCCGGACCCGGCGCCATAGGACGATCCACAGTGAAGCCGCAAACCTGAAGCATCTGAGGTCAGTTGACTTCTTCGGATCGACGATAGCTAAATCGTTTTAGGTAGACGGAAGAGCCGGTGTCGTCAGTGCTGTCCCTCCTCGGTTTGGACCCCACGGCCCTGCGCCCCGCAACGGGCCGGCATGTCGCCGAGTTGGCTGGCGTGTCGCGGTCGGCGGTGTCGCTGGTGCTGAGCGGCGCGGCGACCCAGCATGGACTGTCGCAGGCCACGCAGGACCGGGTCCGGTCGGCAGCCCAGGTACTGGGTTACATGCCAGACCACACGGCCAGCAGCCTGCGCCGGCGCCGCACGAATACCATCACCTTCGTTACCGCTGAGCTGGGCAACCGCTACTTCGCCGACGTGCTGGCGGCTGCCGAGGACGCGGCATATGCTCGCGGCTACGCTGTCAACATCGTCAGTGCCCGCACCCAGCGGGACGAGGCGAACGCCATCCGCCGCTTGTGCAACGGCGCGGCTGACGGGCTGATCATTCACGGCGCCGCTGGCCGGGTGCCGGGCCTGCTGGACCGGCTCCGGGCCCGCGGGATCGCCTGCGTGCTGCTGCAGGACCCCGGCGATGACGGCGCGATGCCCTGCGTGCGGGCCGACATCGAGGGAGGCGGCGTCCTTGCCACCTGGCACCTGCTGCGGCTCGGCCACCAGCGCGTCGCCCACATCACCGACCAGCGCATGGCGGGCCAGGCCGTGAACGAGCGGCTGCAGGGCTACCGGCGGGCGCTCGCCGATGCTGACATTCCATTCGACCCGGCCCTGGTTGCGGCTGGGGAGAACAGCCCGGCCGGCGGCGCCGCGGCCTTGCGGGCGCTGATGGCAGGTCCGGCGCCTCGTCCGGACGCGGTGTTCGCCTTCAACGACCAGATGGCGTTCGGCGCCATGCACGCCCTGTCGTTGCTGGGACTGCGCGTGCCGCAGGACGTGGCGGTGGTGGGCTTCGACGGCACCGATCTCGGCGCCTATGCCACCCCGGCGCTCACCACCATAGACCATCCTCGGCAGGACCTGGGGCGCCTGGCGGCCGATGCGGTGCTGGACCAGTTGCAGGGGCGGGTCTGCCCCCCGGGAGATCGCGTGCTGCCGGTCCGGTTGCTGGTGCGGCAATCCTGCGGCGGAGGCCCGGCAGCCTGAACCAGAAGCCCCGGCGCAAGGGGAAACGAAGGAGGAAACACCGTGAACCACGCAATATCCGACCGGACGCTGGACCTGCTGCGATTGAGCCGCCGCGCCCTGCTCGGCACCGCGGCCGCCGGAGTCTTGCAAGGCCGCACCGCCCGGGCGCAAGCGTCGCGGACGCTCACGATGTCGGTCTGGGCCAACGAGGCCGAGGACGCCGCGTTCCGGGCTGTGATCGCCAAGTACATTGCCCTGCATCCAGACGTTTCGATACGGCTGGAGGTCGGCGGCGCGGGCACGCAGTACTACCAGCAGGTGGACACCCGCTTGGCCGGGCGGCAGGCGCCAGACATCTTCCGGGTGCAGTACCAGCAGGTCGGGCGCTACGCGAGCAGCCGTGCCCTGGTGGACCTGGGCAAGTACCTGGACGCCAGCGACACCGCGGACATCGCCCCGGCGTTCATGCAGGCTGTGACCTTCAAGGGCCGGCCCTATGCCATGCCGCACCACACCGACACCTTCGCGCTGTACTACAACCAGGACATGATGCAGAAGGCCGGCCTCACCCCGCCCACCAGCCTGGACCAAAGCTGGTCCTGGCCCGACTTCATCCGGGTGGCCCAGCAGCTCAAGGCCGGCGGCGCCCCGTTCGGCTTCGCGATGAGCTGGCAGAACGGCACGGCCTACCGCTGGCTGCCGTTCCTGTACCAGCACGGCGGCCAATTGCTGAGCGACGACCTGACCAAGTCCCAGCTTGCCACCCCGGCGGGGATCGAGACGCTGGCCTGGACCCAGTCCTGGTTCAAGGAGAAACTCGTGCCGCCCAGCACCTCCATCAAGAGCAGCGAGCAGGCGCAGAACCTGTTCGCCAACGGCACCATTGGGATGCTGATGGGCGGCAACTGGCAGATACCGTTCCTGGGCAAGAACATGGCCGCCAACTGGGGCGTGACATACATGCCTCGGGACGTGGCGATGGCCTCCGACCTCGGCGGCAACTGCCTGGCGGTGTCGCGCGACTGCAAGGCGCCGGAGCTTGCCGCCGACGTGGTGCGGTTCATGGCGGACAAGGCCAACATGCAGGACTTCGTGACCCGCGCGCAGTTCCTGCCAGTCCGCAAGTCGCTGATGACGGAGCGCCTGCCCTTCGCCCTACGGCCCGACGCCATGCAGGTGTTCGTCGAGCAGGCCACGACCATCCCGCCGCACATGGTCAGCACGGTAACCCTGCCCATCTCCAGCAAGATCAACGCGGCGCTGACGGACCATCTGGACCTGGCCTTCACTGCCGGGCGCGACCCGGCGGAAACGGCCAGGGCCATTGACGCGCAGGTCCAAGCGCTGCTGCCTGCCTGATGCCGGACACGTCTACCATGCCGCCGGACGCCGCGCGCCTGGTGCGGCCGTACCGGTGGCCCGTGTGGCGGGCGCGGCTGGTGCCCTACGCCTTCATCGCACCCAACGTCGTGCTGTTCTCCTTGTTCAGCTTCGCGCCGCTGCTCTACGCCGTCTACATCAGCTTTCACGACTGGAGCCTGATCGGTGACCCGGAATGGCTCGGCCTGGCCAACTACCGGCGGCTCGTCGTGGACCCGTTGTTCTGGCAGTCGCTGGCCAACACCGGGGCCTACGCAGTTGGGACGGTGCCGACCAGCATGGCGCTTGGCCTGGCGCTGGCGCTCGGGCTGAACCGCCGGATGCCCGGGCGCACGCTGCTGCGGAGCGTCTATTTCCTGCCGGTCGTGATCTCCGCCGTCGCGACCGGCACCATCGCGGCTTGGCTGTTCAACGACAATTATGGCGTCATCAACGCGGCGCTGGTGCGGCTGGGGATGGGCCGGGTGGCGTGGCTGTCATCACCGGGCTGGGCGCTGCCGTCCCTCGTGATCGCGACGTTGTGGGTGCGGGTCGGGTTCAACATGGTCGTCTATCTCGCGGCGCTGCAATCCATCCCAGCAGTTTACTACGAGGCGGCGCGGATAGACGGCGCCACCGCCTTGCACCAGTTCTGGCACGTCACCGTGCCTCTGCTGGCGCCTGCGACGTTCCTGCTGCTGGTGCTGGACGTGATCAACTCGTTCCAGGTGTTCGACCTGATCTACGTCATGACCGGGGGCGGACCCGGCTTTTCCACCACGATGGCGGTGCAGTACATCTTCAATGCGGCCTTCGTTACGTCGGAGATGGGCTACGCGAGCGCGATGGGCGTAGCACTTTACGTGCTGATCTTGCTGTTCACGGTCCTGCAATGGCGGGCGGGCCGCCAGTCGGACAGCGTGCTGTGACGCGACGCGCCACGCCTGTCGCGATCTGGCTGGCCCTGGCCGCTGGCGCCCTGCTGATGGCGTTCCCGATCTATTGGATGGCCGCGACCGCCCTGCGGCCGCGGGCGGAGGTGTTCGACGCTCTGCCGGGCCTGCTGCCGCTGCATCCCTCCTGGGACAACCTGGCGGCGGCCTGGCGGCGGTTCCCGGTGCTGGGATGGATGGGCAACTCGCTGTTCATCGCCGTTGCCGGCGCCGTTATCACCGTGTTCGTCAACCTGCTGTGTGGATACACCTTCGCGAAGTTCCGCTTTCCCGGGCGGCAAATTCTGTTCTTTGCCATCCTCGGCTCGCTCATGGTGCCAATCCAGGTGATCCTGGTGCCGGAGTTCCTCATTACCTCCCAGCTTGGCCTGCTGAACACGCCCTGGGGCGTCATCCTGCCGCGGGCGGCGGAGGCGTTCGGAATCTTCATGGTGCGTCAGTTCATGGTCAGCATTCCCGACGAGCTGATCGAGGCTGCGCGGCTAGACGGCGCCGGGGAGTTCCGCATCTTCATGCAGGTGGTGCTGCCGTTGTCCCGCCCGATCATCGCCGTGCTGGTGATCTTCACCTTCATGTGGCGCTGGAACGACTTCGCCTGGCCGCTGGTGGTGCTGACGGACCAGGCCGGCTTCACCCTGCCGCTCGGGCTGAACCTGCTCCGCAGCGAGGTCAACCCGGAATGGGGGCAGGTGATGGCGCTGGCGCTGATCAGCCTGGCGCCGATGCTGCTGATCTTCCTGCTGTTCCAGCGCCAGCTCGTGCAGGGCATCGCCAGCACGGGCCTGAAATAGAATTCAGATCAATGGCCACACTCTCCCGCGAAAGGTCCAACCCATGACAAAGATCGCAATGATCGGCGCCGGCAGCGTCGTGTTCGTCAAGAACCTGCTGACCGACATCCTCAGCCTGCCGGACCTGCAGGACTGCACCATCGCGCTGCACGACATTGATGCGGAGCGGCTGGAAACGGCGGGCATGATGGCGCGCTGGACCGCTGGGCAGTTCAAGGCGCCCTCCGTGATCGAGGAGCACGTGGACCGCCGGGCCTGCGTCGCGGGCGCGGACTTCGTCATCAACATGGTGCAGATCGGCATGCACGAGGCGACGCTGCTCGATTTCCATATCCCCACCAAGTACGGCCTCAAGCAGACCATCGCCGACACGGTAGGCATCGGCGGCATCTTCCGCGGCCTGCGCACCATCCCGTTCATGCTGGACCTAGTGGCCGACATGCAGGCCGTTTGCCCCGGTGCGCTGCTGCTGAACTACACCAACCCCATGAGCATCCTGACCTGGGCGGTGTATCGCGCCTATCCGCAGCAGCGCGTGGTCGGGCTGTGCCACAACATCCAGTTCACCGCGCGGGACCTCGCGTCATACCTGGGCGTGGACCTGGACCGGCTGTCCTACGACTGCGCCGGCATCAACCACATGACTTGGTTCATGCGGCTGATGGTGGACGGGCGGGACGCCTACCCGCAACTGTTCGAGGCCGCCCGCGACCCGGCCGTCTTCGCCAAGGACAAGGTTCGGTTCGAGCTGATGCAGCATCTCGGCCGCTTCGTCAGCGAAAGCAGCGAGCACACGGCGGAGTATACCCCCTACTTCCTGCGCCGCGATGACCAGATCGCCCAGTTCGACGTGCCGGTGGACGACTACATCCGCCGCAGCGAGCGCAACCTGCGCCGCTACGCCGAGACGCGGGCCAAGCTGCTGGCGGGCGAGTCGTTCCCGCTGGAGCGCAGCCCGGAGTACGGCGCCGTCATCATCAACGCGATGGTGACCGGCCATGCCGCCATCATCTACGGCAACGTTCGCAACACCGGGCTGATCGGCAACCTGCCGGAGGATTGCTGCGTCGAGGTGCCAGTCGTGGTGGACCACAACGGCCTGCGCCCGGTCCACCACGGCAACCTGCCGCCGGAGCTTGCGGCCCACTGCGCGCCGCATGTGTTCGTGCAGGACCTGACGGTCCGCGCGGCGCTGGAAGGCGACCGCGACGCTGTGTTCCGCGCCGCCATGCTAGACCGTCACGCAGCGAGCGTCCTGACGCTGGCTGAAATCCGCGCCATGACGGAGGAGCTGATCGAGGCGCACGGGCCGGCCCTGCCCGCCGGCATCCGGTCCCGGGCCAACAGCCGGGGTGCGGACGAGGCGCTGCACGCGGCGGAATAGGCGCGGGTCAACTTCTATGGGCTCTTGGCCACTTAAGTTGATGGCGCCAGCAAAAATTTGGCACCGCCCTATGGCGCCCCGGCGGCTCCAGCCCTGAGTCACCGATAGTGGCCAAGAACCACCGTAAGGTGATCCCTACATGAGCCTGGAAACCCTCGCACGCTACCGCCTCCGGCACCCTTGTCCACACGGACGAATACAGCATCTACGCGCGCCTGCCAGCCTGGGGCTACGGTCACAAGACTGTCTGCCATGGACGCAGCGAATACGCTCGCGACGGGGACGGCGACGGCTTCTGCGAGGTCCACGTCAACACGATGGAAGGCTTCTGGTCGCTGTTGCGCTCCTGGCAGCGACCGCACCGCGGCACCTCGCAAGACAAGCTGCCGCTTTACCTCGGCTTCTTCCAATGCGTGCATAACGTGCGCCGACGTGGCAAAGCCCTGCCCGGCGCCCTGATCGCCGGCTTGGTTGCGTGACGAACTCACCACCACCCCGGAACCCAACAAGAACCACGTTGCGCCAGCGTCTGCCGGGCAAGGGAGCATCGAGTTATATCTCGGTCAGGTCGGGCGCCCGGCGGTGTCCGGTGGCGCCTTCGTAGTCGAAGGCGAGGGCGAGCAGGTCGGCCTCGCTCCACATCCGGCCCACGAAGATCAGGTTGAATGGTGCGCCGGACGCATAGGCGCCGGCAGGCAGGGTCACGCCCGGCAGGCCGGCGATGTTGATCTCGCAGACCGTGGTCTCGTGCAGGGTTGCGGGGCCGCGCAGCTGCGGCAGGTCGTCCCGCATCTGCGGGAACACCAGAGCGTCCAAGCGATGTTCGGCAAACACCCGGTCGAAGATCTCCAGGTAGGCTTCCTTGGCCGCCAGGAAGTCCGGCAAGTCCGGGGGGCGGGTGGGTTCGGCAAGGCACCGGACGAAATCCGGCAACTGGTGCATGAAGGCCAGGACGCCGCCAGGCGCGAAGGCGTCCTGCGCCGCCGTGGCCGCCGCGAACGCGGCAAAGTCCCGGATGGCGGCATCCGGCCCCATGCGCGCCAGGTAAAGACCGAGGTCGTAGGGCACGCACTCCATGCCGCGGGCGTCGTAGTGGTCCAGGCCCGCCGCCGGCTTGCCGATGGCTGCGAAGCCGGAGCCTGCGAAGGGGTCCTCCACCAGCTCGGCGCCGCGCCCGCGCAGCTCGTCCTGGGCGCGGCGATACAGCCGGGTGGCCTCCTCCGACAACGGGCGGTCGCGCCACCCCGGGCCGTACAGCCCCAGGCGCTTCCCGCGCAGCGCATCCGGCGCCAGGCGCGACGTGTAGCCGCCCTTCGGACGATGGCCGACGCCGGCGATGGTCTTAGGGTCCTCCGTGCTGAAGCCGGCCAGCACGTCCAGGGTCAGCGCGGCGTCGCGGACGCAGCGGGCAATCGGCCCCACCACGTCCCGCGTGCTGCCGGCCAGCGGCATCACCCCGGCGTTCGGCACCAGGGCGAAGCTCGGCTTGATGCCGACCAGCCCCTGCGCGCTGGCCGGGTTCTGGATGGAGCCGCCGGTTTCCTCCGCCAGGCCCAGCACCGCCATGCTGGCGGCGACGGCGGTGGCGGTGCCGGCGCTGCTGCCGCCGGGCAGCAGGTCCGGGGCGGCGGCGTTCAGGGTGGGGCCAGCCCAACTGTCGTTGGCGTGGCTGCCGGTGGCGCTGAGCACGGGCACGTTGGTCTTGCCCAGGATGACCGCGCCCGCCGCGCGCATCTGCGCCACCACGGGCGAGTCCGTCGTCGGCATCAGGTCCACCCCGCCGGTGCGGCTGCACAGCAGGGACCAGCCGCCGGTGCTGGGAAAGCCCGCCATGTCCATCGTGTCCTTGACCACGACCGGCACGCCGGCCAGCGGCCCCAGCACCTCGCCCGCGGCCCGGCGGCGGTCCACCGCGCGGGCGTCGTCCAGCGCGGCCGGGTTCGGGAAGATGATGGCGTTGTAGCGCGGGTTGTAGCGGGCGATGCGGTCCAGGAACGCCTGGGTCAGCGCCTCCGACGTGAAGGCGCCGGCGGCGAAGCCGGCCTGCACCTGCTCAACCGTCATCTCAACGGGGGTCATCTCAATGGGGGTCATCTCGACGGGATTGATGGCGCCCGGCATCCGGTGTGCTCCCACAAGTTGCATGAAGGTTCAGGCCATGCCGACGAACTCGTCCACCATCGCGCGGTCGCGCGCCACCTCCGGCGAGATTTCGCGGGTGATGGCGCCCTTCTGCAGGATCAGCACGCGGTGCGAGAGGGCGGAGATGAAGTTGAGGTTCTGCTCCACCAGCAGGATCGTCAGCGCCCGGCGCTGGCCGACAGCCTGCAGGGTCTCGGCGATCTCCTCGATGATGCTGGGCTGGATGCCCTCGGTCGGCTCGTCCAGCAGCAGGAGCTGCGGGCCGCCGCACAGGCAGCGGGCCAGGGCAAGCAACTGCTGCTCGCCGCCAGACAGCGCGCCGCCCAGGCGGCCCAGGTAGGCGCGCAGCCGGGGGAAGTCGCCCAGGATGTCCTCGATGACCCGCTGATCGTCCTGCTTCGCCAGCAGGCAGCCCATGCGGAGGTTGTCCCTGACGCTCAGCGCCGGGAAGATCTCGCGGCCCTGCGGCACGTAGCCGACGCCCAGGCGGGCGCGGGCGGTCGGGGTCAGGGCGGTGATGTCCCGGCCCAGCAGCGACGCACGCCCGGCCGTGGCGGGCAGGTAGCCCATCAGGGTCCGCAGCAGCGTCGTCTTGCCCATGCCGTTGTGGCCCAGGATGCCGACGAACTCGCCGCGCGCGACCCGCAGCGTGACGCCGGCCAGGATGGGGATGCGGCCATAGCCGGAGTGCAGGCCGGACACGTCCAGCATGGCACCCCCCGGCGGCGTCCCCGGCGTCACGCGGCCTGCTTGCCGAGATAGACGTCGCGCACGCGCTGGTCCGCCAGGACGGCGCCGACCTGGTCCTCGACCAGGATCGCGCCCTGGTTGAACACCGTCACCTTGCTGGCGATCATGCGGATGAACTGCATGTCGTGCTCCACCACCACCAGCGCCTGGGTGCGGTTGATGTCGCGGATCAGGTCGGCGGTCCGCAGCACCTCCTCGTGCGTCATGCCGGCGGCAGGCTCGTCCAGCAGGATCAGGTCCGGCTCCTGCGCCAGCACCGTCGCGATCTCCACCCATTGCCGCTGGCCGTGCGCCAGTTGCCCGACCGTGCGGTGGGCGATGCCCTCCAGGCGCAGCCGGGCCAGGATGCCGGCGGTGATGCTGCGGGCGCGCTGGATGGACTTGCGGCGCCCGGCGCCGATGGCGACGTTCTCGGCCACCGTCAGGCCGTTGAACACGTTGGGCACCTGGGTCTTGATCCCCACGCCCAGCCGGGCGATCTCGTGCGGGTTGGCGCCGGTCACGTCGGCGCCGCGGAACAGGATGCGGCCCTCGGTCGGCCGCAACTGCCCGGTCAGCATCTTGAAGAAGGTGCTCTTGCCGGCGCCGTTCGGGCCGATCAGGCAGCGCAGCTCGCCCTCGTTCAGCACGAAGTCCACGCACTGCACGGCGGTGACGCCGCCGAAGCGCATGGTGGCGGCCCTTGTCTCCAGCAGCGGCGGCCCGCTCATGGCCGTGCCTCCTCCGCGGCGGGGCGGGGCGCCGCCGGGGCGCGGGGGGCCACGGCCCGGCGCAGCAGGCCCTGCACAACGGGCACGATCCCCTGCGGCACCAGCAGCACGAAGGCCACCAGCACGATGCCGAGACCGAGGTTGGAGTCCACCGTGCTCTGCGTGCCCGCCAGGTTGATCAGGTACTGGATCAGCACGGCCCCGGCCATCGGCCCCAGCAGCGTGCCCAGCCCGCCCACCAGCACGAAGATGATGACCTGCGCCGACATCGTCAGGCTGAACACGGTCGGGCTGATGAAGCTGCCCCAGTTGGTGTAGAGGCACCCCGCCAGCCCGGCGATCCCCGCGGCGATGGTGAAGGCCAGCAGCTTGTAAAGCCGGGGGTCGTAGCCCAGCAGCATCGCCCGGGTCTCGTTCTCACGGATCGCCACCACCACCCGGCCGAACCGGCTGGCCAGGATAGCGCGCAGCAGCACATAGACCGCAATCAGGGAGGCCATGGCGGCATACCACAGCCCCTCCGGGTCCAACGTGCTGTCCGCCTGGCCCGGCAGGTTCAGCGGCGGGACGGCAGGGATGCCGTTGAAGCCACCCAGGTCCGCCGAGCCGATGCGGTAGGCGCTGCCGGAGGTGGAGTTCATCAGCTCGAACAGGATCACGGAAACGGTCAGGGTGATGACCCCAATGTAGGCTTCGCTGATGCGGCCATAGAACATGAAGTAGCCGAGCAGGGCGGCGAACCCCATCGGCACCGCGATGGACAGCAGGACCGGGACCGTGCTCTCGCCCATGTTGATCGCGGCGATGGAGTAGGCGTAGCCGCCCAGCCCCAGGAACGCCGCCTGGCCGAAGCACATCATGCCGCCATAGCCCCAGATGAACCCTTGGCTGAGTGCGAACATCGCCATCGCCGCGAACACCGTCACCTGCAGCAGCCCGAAGGTGTCCAGCAGCCGCGGCAGCCCCAGCATCAGCGCCAGGCCCGCTGCCACCACGGCGCCGAAGCCCAGCCAGGCCGCGCGGCCCGTCACAGGCTGCGCCGCAGGAAGCGCCCGGTGATGCCCTGTGGCAGCACGCGGATCAGCAGCACCGCGGCCACCAGCAGCGCCACGTCGCCCACGATGGGCGTGGTCTGGAACGACACCAGCTCGTTGATGAACCCGAACAGGGACGCCGCCAGCCCGGTGCCGGTGATGATCGCCGGGCCGCCGCCCAGCACGGTGATGAAGGCGCGTGCGATGTAGGCGCCGCCCATGGCGGGCGACACGCCGGAAATCGGCGCCAGCACGCCCCCTGCCAGCCCGGCCAGCGCCGAGCCGAGCGCGAAGGTCGCCATGTAGATCGTGGACGGCGACACGCCGAGTGCTGCCGCCATGCGCGGGTTCTGCATCGTCGCCTGCAGGACCAGCCCGAACCTGGTGCCGCGCAGCAGGGCCAACATGCCGGCCAGCGCCGCCGCCGCCGCCACGATGATGACGACGCTGTACAGGCTGGCGCCGTAGCGCCCGATGCTGAAGCTGCCGACGGGGGTGGACACGCCGCGCACCACGTTGCCGAACACCGTGGTGATCAGCCCGATCAGCCCGAGGCTGACGCCCCAGGTCGCCAGCATGGTGTCTATGATCCGGCCGTACAGGAAGCGGATCAGCGTGCGCTCCAGCACCAGGCCCACCAGGCCCACGACCAGAGGCGGCAGCACCAGCATCGCCACCCAGATGTTCACCCCGGCATTGTTCGCCATCACCGCGGTATAGGCGCCCAGCATCATGAACTCGCCATGCGCCAGGTTGATGATGCGCATCATGCCGTAGATCACGCCCAGGCCGAGCGTGATCAGCACCAGCGTCGCCACCCCCGCCAGCACGTCGAAGGCGAGAAGCCCGGCAAGGTCCACCTGGCCGCCCCTGCGCCGCGCCCTATGCCTTGATGTCGGGTACGAACTGCTTGTTGGTGGTGGGCGCCTTCAGCAGGTCGCAGGCGCCGCCGGTGTCGGACGGGAACTGGTCGGGGAACCGCTCCATGATCTCCCATTTCCGGTCCTTCGGCTGCGCCAAATAGGCGTTGCGTATGGTGTGGTGGGTCGCCGGGTCCATCTTCACGGTGCCGGACGGGCCTTCGATGGTGATGCCGGACTCCATCGCGGCGATGACCTTCTGCTGGTCAATCGAGCCGGCCTTCTTCACGCCCTCTGCCCACAGCATGATGCCCTCGTAGGTGGCGGAGTCCAGCTCGCCCAGGTCGGTCACGTCGGCGCCGAACTTGGCCTGCATGCCCTTGATGAAGGCGTCGCTGGCCGGGGTGCCGAGGTCCCTGTAGTAGCCGAAGCTGGTGACGATGCCGTTGGTGGTGGAGGTGTCCATCGTCTGCAGCTCGTCGCCCAGGCCGAACACGCTGGAGGCCAGCGGTATCTTGGCCTTCATGCCGGCGGCGTCCCACTGCCGGTAGAAGCCGGAGTGGTTGGCGCCGACCAGGGCGGACAGCACGAAGTCGGGCGCCGCCTGCTGGATGCGGCTGATGGCCGATGCGAAGTTGGTGACGTCGAGCGGGAAGAAGTCGGTGGCGACCGCGGAGCCGCCGCCGTCCCGGGCGAACTTGGTCATCCACTTGGCGGTAATCTGGCCGTAGTTGTAGTCGGCCGCGATGATGTAAGCCTTCTTGCCCCAGGTCTTCAGCGCATAGGCGACGACGTGCTCCACCGTTTGCGCCGGGGTGGTGCCGGTGCAGAACAGGTTGCGGTCGCAGACGCCGCCCTCGTACTGGGTGTTGTAGAAGTAGAGTATCTTCGCGCGGTCGAACACCGGCCGCACCGCCTCGCGCGAGGCCGAGGTGATGCCGCCCTGGATCACGTCCACCTTGTCCTTCAGGGCAAGCTGCTGCGCGTATTGCGAGTAGAGCTGCATGCTCGACTGCGTGTCGTAGGCGAAGGTCTTGATCTGCCGCCCCAGCAGGCCCCCGGCGGCGTTCAGTTGCGCCACCGCGAACTCGGTGGTCTGGATCATGCGCCGGCCCTCGATCCCGATGGCCCCGGTGCCGTCGAGCAGGCTGCCGAGCTTGATCGGCTCGTCGGCTGCCAAGCCGGTGCGGCTGATGAACGGAGTGGCCAGGAGGCCGGCGCCGAGCGCCGTGCCAAGCCGAAGGGCGCTGCGCCGGGTGAAAGGGGCTTGCGTCATGAGTGTGCTCCATCCTGAGGCGGCCAGCGCCGGGCGGGTGGCCGGTGCCGTTGCAGGTGGAAGCAGCAAGTGTCGTGCCAGCTTGCGGTTATAAGGCTTTGAACGGCTGCAAGGGCTGCCGCTGCTGGGGATGCCCTATCAAGCGGCAGATGGGCAGGCTGCTGCCCAAGAAGAAACCACAGAACGGTCAAAACAAGCAGAACGCATCCGCGGCTGCCGTATGCCCGGCTGCGCGGGCCGGAGCGGAGCAGTGATCGAGTGGCCGATGCGGCGCTGGCGGGTGGCGGATCGCCCCGCGCCCGCTGCGTGTCCGGCGCCCCGGACCGGCATCCGCCGCCTGGCAAGCGGCTTGCACCGGCGCTTGGTGCTGCAAGGACTGTCCACGGAACGGGCTGCCTTTGGAGGGACCGTGTTGCAATGCCCTTGTCCGACGTCCGGCACGCGTTCCTCATGGAACAGGTGACGGCCCATGGCCGCGTCCAGGTCGCCGACTGCGCCGCGCGCCTGCGCGTCAGCCGGGAAACCATCCGCCGCGACCTGCGCGCGCTGGAGCTGCAAGGCTTGCTGCGCTGCATCTACGGCGGCGCGGTCCTGCAACGCAGCAACGCCAGCGCCGACCGTCCGCTGACCGAGCGCGTGCGGCTGAACCCGCACGAGAAGGCCCAGGTCGCGCGCCTGGCGGCCGGGCAGGTCGGCGCGGCATGCTCCGTCTTCCTCGATGCCAGCACGACGGTCCTGGCGCTGGCCCGGCAACTGGTCGGCCGGACCGACCTCGCCGTCACCACCAACTCGCTGGAGGTCGCGATGCTGCTGGGCGGCGCGGTGGGCGAGGTGGTGGTGACCGGCGGCACGGTGCGGCCCATCGACAACGCGCTGGTTGGCCATGCGGCGGTGGCGTCCGTGCGCGGCCAGGTGTTCGACCTCAGCTTCATGGGGGCGGCGTCGGTGGACCTGGAGCATGGCTTCATGGACTTCGGCAGCGAGGAAAGTGCGCTGCGCCAGGCCCTGCGGGAGCATTCGCGGCGCTGCGCCCTGCTTGTGGACTCCAGCAAGTTCGGCCGGACCGCACGGCTGCGGACGTTCCCGCTGGATGCCGTGCCGCTGCTGGTCACGAACCGCGCGCCGCCGCCGCCCTTCGCCGCCCGGTTCGAGGCGTTGGGCGTCCAGGTGCTGCATGGCTGATCCAGGCCGCTTGCGGCAGATGCTGGGCGCGATGGAGGCTGTCGGCACCACCCCGGCCGGCGGGGTGCATCGCATGGCCGCCACCCCGGCGGACGGTGCCGCGCGCGACCTCCTGCGTGGTTGGATGCAGGACTTGGACATGCAGGTCTGCGTTGATCCCATCGGCAACATGACGGGCCTGCTGGACCTGGCGGGGCCGGACGCCCCGGTGGTCATGGCAGGCTCCCACCTCGACAGCCAGCCGCAGGGCGGACGGTTCGACGGCGCGCTGGGCGTCGTGGCCGCGTGCGCCGCAGCGCGGGAGGTGCAGGACCAGGTGCGGGCCGGCATCCTGCACTCTCGCTGCAACCTGGCCGTGGTCAATTGGACCGGCGAGGAGGGCGCCCGCTTCCAGCCGAGCCTGCTGGGCAGCGGCGCCTATGCAGGGACGCTGGGGCTGGAGTGGGCGCTGGCCCGCAGGGATGGCGAGGGCGTCAGCCTCGACGCGGCGTTGCGGGCCATCGGCTACGCCGGCAGCGGCGCGCTGCCCCGGCCCGCAGCCTATGTCGAGCTGCATATCGAGTGCGGGCGGGTGCTGGACGACGCCGGGGCGCGGCTGGGCGTGTTCGTGCGTTACTGGGGCGCGTCGAAGCAGCGCGTCACCTTCATCGGGGAGGCCGCGCACACCGGGCCGACGCCGATGGCGCAGCGCCGCGACGCGCTGCTGGGCGCGGCGCGGCTGGCCCTGGCGCTGCGGGACATGGCGGACCGGGCGCCCGGCCTGCTGCACAGCTCCGCCGGCCGGATCGAGGTGCAGCCGAACTCGCCCAACGTGGTTCCGGCGGAGGTTGCGATGTTCACCGAGCTGCGCTCCCCCGATCCGGATGTCCTGGCCTGGGCGGAGACGGAGCTGGCCCGGCAGGCGGCAATCGCGGGCGAGGCCGCCGGGGTGCGGCACCAGGCCGGCCCGGTGGAGCGGCGTCCGGCGGGCGCGTTCGACACCCGTCTTGCGGCGCTGGCCGGTCAGGAGGCGGCGGCAATGGGCCACGCCGCGCAGCAATTGGACACGGTGGCCGGGCACGATGCCGTCAGCCTGGCGACGCTGTGCCCCTCGGTGATGCTGGTCGTGCCCAGCGTCGGCGGCGTGTGCCACAATCCTGCGGAGTTCACCCGCCCGGAGGACGCCGCGCTGGGGGCGGCGCTGCTGGCCCGCACCCTGGCCCGGCTGTGCCGCGACGGAGTTCCCGCATGAGCGGCGCACTCGACCGTGCACGCGCTGCCCTTGAAGACGGCCTGGCCGGCGGGGTGCTGCATCCCGGCCCCGCCGCCATCGTGTCGCCGATGTGCCAGGCGGTGGACTGGAGCTGCTGGCGGGTGGAGGAGGCCGGGCTGTTCCTCAAGCTGCGGGAGAACGACGCAATGCCCTTCGTGGACCTGCAGGCCACCGCGGCGGCGGCGCAGGCCGCGGCGGGCTTGGGCCTGTCCCCCGCCGTGCGCTTCGTGCTGCCGGAACATCAAGCGCTGGGACTGGACCTGCTGCCTGCATCCTGGCGCACGGCCCGGCTGCACGACCTGGCCGATCCCACGATTTTTGCCGCCGTGCTCATGGCGAAGCAGGCATTCCGCAATGGGCCGCCGCTGCGCCGCACATGGGACATCTTCGCGCACGCGGCGGCAATGCGGGACGCAGTGGACAGGACAGGGGCCGACACCGGGCCTGCCGACCAGGCGGCGCTGATGGCAGGTATCGGGCGGGCCCGCGACGCCCTGGCGGCGGCCGGGCAGGACCTTCGGCCGTGCCACGCGGACGGGCTGGCGTCCAACATCATGCTCGGCCCAGGCGGCGTCGTCATGCTGGTGGATTTCGATTGCGCCGGCATGGCCGACCCGCACTTGGACGTGGGCGTGCTGCTGAACGAAACCTTTGGGTCCGAGGCCGAGATGCGTCCCGGCCTGGACCTCGCCTTCGGCCGCGATGACCCGCGCGACCTGAACCGCTGCCGCCTGCTTGCCTTCGCCGACGACGTGGCCTGGGGACTTTGGGGCCTGGCCATGTCTGCCACGTCGCCGCGGCGCGGGTTGGAATTCCTGAAGTATGGCGAATGGCGGCTGCTGCGCGCGCGCATGATGCTGGGCGACGGCGCCTTCGACGCCCGGCTGCGCCGGCTGTGACGGAGCGAACCGCGATGAAATCCTGCGGCGAGGCGGCCACGGAGGCGGAGCGGGAAGTGGAGGCGGCGATCCTGCGCGTTCCTGCCTGGCAGGGACGCGCGCTGCGCTACTGCCCCGTCGGCGGCGGGATCAGCAACAGCAACTGGCGGGTGCAGGTCTCCGCCGGCGACTACTTCGTCAAGATACCCGGCAAGGGGACGGAGATGTTCATCGACCGCGCCGCCGCGATGGACGCCAGCCGCGCCGCCCATGCGTTGGGCGTCGGCCCCGCCGTGTTCGACTGGCTGGCGGCGGATGGCATCGAGATCGCAGAGTTCGTCAGCGACCGCCGCCCATGCACCAACGTGGATTTCCGCGATCCCGCTGTCTGCCGCTCCGCCGTTGCCGCCCTCCGCCGGCTGCACCAGGCCCCGCCGCTGCTGCTGACCAAGACGGTGTTCGACATGATCGGGGAGCATGTGGCGCAGGTGGCCCAACTCGGCGGATGGTCGCCGCCCGACCTGCCCTGGCTCCTGCATCAGGTGGAGCGCGCCAGGGCGGCGGTTGCGGCCAGCGGCTTCGACATGGTGCCCTGCTTCAACGACCCGATGCCCGGCAACTTCCTGGTGGACGACGCCAAGGGCATCATGCTGATTGATTACGAGTATGCTTCCAATAACGACCGCTGCTACGACCTGGGCATCTGGTTCGGCGAGATGTTCTTTGCCCCGGCGCGGGAGGCCGAGCTGACCGAGGCGTATTTCGGCCGGGTCACCGCGCAGGCTGCCGCGCGGATCGCCGTTTACGAGGCGCTGGCAGACATGAAGTGGGCTACCTGGTCCATGGTGCAGGAGAAGGTGTCCGCGCTCGACTTCGACTACCGCAAATATGGCGTTTGGAAGCACATGCGCGCCCGCCGGGTCATGCACGACCCGCGCTGGCCGGGCTGGCTTCGGACGCTGTGACACTGGACGACCCGCAACACAGGAGCCTGCCATGACGACGCTGACGGTCAAGACGCCCACCCTGGACGAGATGCGCGCGGTCGCCTCGGAGCTGGGGTTCACCAACATGGGGGACGCCGACCTGCTGCTGCACCTCAAGATGCTGGAGGGCGGGTTCCAAGCCTACAACCTGGTGGACCAGATGCCGGACGAGCTGCCGGAGGTGCGCTACCCCCGCACGCCGGGCCGCCGGCCCCCGGCGGAGGAGAATCCGCATGGCGCCTGGTATGTAAGGAGCACCATCTCCGGCGCTGCGGACGGGCCGCTCAAGGGCAAGGCAGTCGCCATCAAGGACAACATCTGCGTGGCCGGCGTGCCGATGATGAATGGCGCCTCCACGCTTGAGGGCTACGTGCCCGACGTGGACGCGACGGTCGTGACGCGCATCCTGGACGCGGGCGGGACGGTCGCGGGCAAGACGGTGTGCGAGCAGTTCTGCTTCTTGGGCGGCAGCCACACCAGCAGCAGCGGACCCGTGCATAACCCGCACCGGCACGGCTGGTCCGCCGGCGGGTCGTCGTCCGGCAGCGCCGCGGCGGTTGCGGCAGGCGACGTGCCGATGGCGCTGGGCGGGGACCAGGGCGGCTCCATCCGGATACCGGCGTCGTTCTGCGGCGTCTATGGCATGAAGCCGACGCACGGGCTGGTGCCCTACACCGGCATCATGCCCATCGAGCTGACGATAGACCACACCGGCCCGATCACCGCGACGGTCGCCGACAACGCCCTGCTGCTGGAGGTGCTGGCCGGCCCGGACGGCCTCGACCCCCGGCAATACGGCGGCGCCTCCAAACCTTACCGGGAGGCGCTGGGCCAAGGCGCCGCCGGGCTGCGGATCGCGGTGGTGAGGGAAGGCTTCGGCTGGCCGCAGAGCATGGCCGCATCGGACGCGGTCGTTCGCCAAGCCGCCGAACGCTTCCGCGGCCTGGGCGCCACCGTGGAGGACGTCAGCATCCCCATGCACCTGCTCGGCAGCGCCATCTGGCTGCCGGTCGCGGCGGAGGGTGCGACGGTGCAGATGATGCACGGCAACGGCTTCGGCTTCAATTGGCAGGGGCTGTACGTGACCAGCCTGCTGAACGCCCACAGCGCCTGGCGCACCCGGGCCGACGAGCTGTCGGACAGCCTCAAGAACACGATGCTGCTGGGCCACTACATGACGACGCGCTATCGCGGGCACTACTACGCCAAGGCGCAGAACCTGGTGCGCCGGCTGCGGGCGGCCTACGACGACGCCCTGGGCCGCTATGACCTGCTGCTGATGCCCACCCTGCCGATGACGGCTACCAAGCTGCCGGCGCCGGACGCACCAGTGGACGAGGTGGTCGCCCGGGCCTTCGAGATCCTGCCCAACACCGCGCCGTTCGACTGCACGCACCATCCCGCCATGAGCCTGCCCTGCGGCATGGTGGACGGGCTGCCGGTCGGCATGATGCTGGTGGGCAGGATGTTCGCGGAGGAGACGATCTACCGCGCCGCCGCGGCCTTCGAGGGCGGTGTGGAATGGCGGGGCATCACGGCGTGACCGCCGAGCCGCTCGCCTTCATCGGCACCAATGACCTTGCCGGGCTGGTCCGCGGCAAGCCGGTGCCGCTGTCGGAGCTTCCGGGCCGCACGGGGCGCGGTGTCGGCATCGCCCCGAGCAACCTGCTGCTGTCTGTTAGTGTGGTGCACGGATCGGGCGGCAGGTGGTGCTGAGGCGCTGGGTGACGCGGGAGATCGCCTCCTCTAACCCCGGTCGCTCATTTTGCCGTTCAAGCCGGACCAGCACCGCCGCCACATCCCGCGGCAACGGCGCAAGATGACGGACTGGCCAGCCTACGACGCTATATCTTGTTTCACCTCGGGGGAAGCACTGGCCTATCCCGGAACCCGGATACGCAGCAATCGCTTGTGACAGCCGCTGGCGCTGGTGTTTTCAGCCAGCATCTTGCTGACGGCCCTTGGACTCCCGAGCGCGTCGTGCGCCTGATGCGTGAAATGGGCTTCGATTCCGCGGCCCCGGCTGAGGCCCGCGAGATCATGGGACCGCCGCTGAAGAAGGCGCCGGTGCAGCCGCACTTCACCCTCGGCTGAGGGCAGTGAGCCAGCCGCGCGTATGCTGCGCACGGAGGGTCACGAAGGCCGGGGGGGAGTACGGAAGCGGGGACGGCGGACGGTCCAGACCAGCCGCTCACTCGCCAAACACGATGCCCTCTTCCCGGTATATCTCCCGGATCAGCTCCAGGATGACGCTGATCTCCGCCGACGCATCATCGCGCCTGTGGCTCATGATGATGGGAGAGGTGGCGCTGTCCTCGTCCAGGTCGCGGTAGGCCACCCCGTCCCGCCGCAACTGGCGGACGCCGGCCGGAACCAGGGTCATGCCTGCCTGGGCCGCGACCAGGCCAAGCGCTGTCTGCAACTCGCGCACCTCTGTAACCGAGTGCAGGGTGATGTCCTGGGCACGGAACATGGCGAGCACCTGATCGGCGTAGCTCGGGCGTGGCGCCCTGGGATAGATCACCAGTGGCTCATCTTTGAGGTCGCGCAGCCGCAATGGCCCAGGATGTTCCAGGAGTGGATGACCGAGCGGAAGCACGGCGACGACCCTTTCGTTGCGGAGCAGGTGCCGAACGATGGCCGGGTCGTCGTGGGGAATGCGGCCGAAGCCCACATCGATGCGGCCTTCCTTGAGGGCTGCGGTCTGCTCCAGGCTGGTCAGCTCAACCAGCGCCGCCTCCACGCCGGGCCGGGCGGCGCGGTAGCGGCGGATGACTTCGGGCAGCTTGCCATACAGGGTGGAGCCGACGAAACCGATGCCGAACCGTCCCCGCTCGGCCTGTTGCAGGCGGCGCATCATGGCCCGCATCTCCTCAATGCGATCAAGCACCTGGACCGCTTGCTCATACAACAGCCGCCCGGCATCGGTGAGGTAAGCGGGGCGGCTGTTCCGATTGATCAGCTCAACCCCGAGTTCCTCCTCAAGCTGCTGGATCTGCCGGCTCAGCGGCGGCTGCGCGATGTGGAGCTTCTTGGCCGCACGGGTGAAGCTCTGCTCGCGCGCGACGGCGACGAAATACCGGAGATGCCGCAGCTCCATCCCATACCCCACAGGTATAATATCGGACCAAATCGGTCTTAGACTCGATCGCTCGTATCAGATAACTCTAATTGCAAGGCGAAGAACTACGCCAAGGATGCCTTGTCGCTGCCGGACGCGAGCCGACAGCCGGGCAAGACCAAACCAACGAAGCAAGATGGGGGGACGCATGCTCGACGCTATTCACAAGACGCTCGATGAGGTCGTGCAAGACGACGCCGAGACCGGCCTGTTCCGCTGCAAGCGCAATATCTTCACTGATTCCGAGCTGTTCGAGCTAGAGATGAAGCACATCTTCGAGGGCAACTGGATCTACATGGCCCACGAGAGCCAGGTCCCGAAAGTGAACGACTACTTCACGACCTTCATGGGCCGCCAGCCCGTGTTCATCGCCCGCAACAAGCAGGGCGAGCTGAACGCCTTCATCAACGCCTGCAGCCACCGCGGCGCGATGCTGTGCCGGCACAAGCGGGACAACAAGGCCAACTTCACCTGCCCTTTCCACGGCTGGACCTTCAACAACAACGGCAAGCTGCTCAAGGTGAAGGACGGCGGCCCCGACGCCGGCTACCCGGACCAGTTCAACAAGGACGGAAGCCACGACCTGACGAGGGTGGCGCGGTTCGAGAGCTACCGCGGCTTCCTGTTCGGCAGCCTCAACCCCGATGTGGTGTCGCTCCAAGAGCATCTGGGCGAGTCGGCCAAGATCATTGATATGATCGTGGACCAGTCGCCTGAGGGACTGGAGGTGGTGCGCGGGTCATCCAGTTATGTCTATGACGGCAACTGGAAGCTGCAAACCGAGAATGGCGCCGACGGCTACCACGTCAGTGCCGTGCACTGGAACTATGCCGCCACCACCAGCCGCCGCAAGGAAGCGGCACAGGTGGACAACACCCGCGCCATGAGCGCCGGCGGCTGGGCCAAGCAGGGCGGCGGGTTCTACTCGTTCGAGCACGGGCATCTCCTGCTGTGGACCAACTGGTCCAACCCGGAGGACCGGCCCAATTGGGACCGGTGCGAGGAGTTGGCGGCGCAGTTCGGCGAGGCCAAGGCCGAATGGATGATCCAGCGGTCACGCAACCTGTGCCTGTATCCCAACGTATACCTGATGGACCAGTTCAGTTCGCAGATACGCACCTACCGGCCGCTCGCGGTGGATAAGACGGAGGTGACGATCTACTGCATCGCCCCCAAAGGCGAGAGCGCCGTCTCACGCTCGCAGCGCATCCGCCAGTACGAGGACTTCTTCAACGCCTCCGGCATGGCGACGCCGGACGACCTGGAGGAGTTCCGGTCCTGCCAGATCGGCTACATGGGCAGCGCCGCGCAGTGGAACGACCTGTCCCGCGGCGCGAAGCACTGGATCCAGGGGCCGGACGAGGGGGCCAAGGCTATCGGGCTGCAGCCGCTGATGAGCGGCGCCAAGACTGAGGACGAAGGGCTGTTCGCCGTCCAGCACCGCTACTGGATGGAGACCATGCAGCGCCACATGGCAGCCCAGGGCGAGCACGTCGAGTCAGCCTAGCCCAGCGTCGAGGCCCGGCATTCAGGCCGGGCCATCCCCCTCATCATCGCTTGCCCGGCCGCCCGTCCCGATGGGCAGGACGGTGCGTGCACGCCCTGGAAGCAGGTCCATGCAGCTCACACTCGAACAAGCCCAGCAGTTCCTCTACCGCGAAACACGCTTCCTCGACGACAAGGAATGGGACGGTTGGCTGGCGATGTATGCTCCGGATGCGGAGTTCTGGATGCCGGCCTGGGACGATGACGACAAGCTGGTCGAAAACCCGCAAACCGAAATCTCGCTGATATACCACCCCCACAAGGGCGGGCTGGAGGACCGGGTGTTCCGCATCCGCACGGAACGCAGCAGCGCCACCTCCCTGCCGGAGCCACGCACTTCGCACAACATCAGCAACGTCGAGATCACGGAGCAGTCGGACGGGATCTGCAAGCTGCGGTTCAACTGGTTCACGCTGAACTTCCGCTACAAGACGACAGACACCTACTTCGGCACTTCGTATTACACCATCAATACCTCGGGCGAACAGCCGCTCATCAAGAACAAGCGGGTGGTGCTCAAGAACGACTACATCCACCACGTCATCGACATCTACCACATCTAGGCGGGAGCGAGTACCATGCCCCACAATGTCGCGCTCAACTTCGAGGACGGCGTCACGCGCTTCATCGAGACACGGCCCAACGAGACCGTGGCCGATGCCTCCTACCGCGCCGGTATCAACATCCCGCTGGACTGCCGCGATGGCGCCTGCGGTACCTGCAAGGTGTTCGTGGAAGGCGGCACCTATGACGGCGGCGACTACATCGAGGACGCGCTGACCGACGACGAGGCGGCGGAGGGCTACGGCCTGGCCTGCCAAATGAAGCCCAAGTCGGACCTGGTGCTGCGCATCGCCGCGTCGTCGGACGTGTGCAAGACGAAGGGCACGTCCTACAAGGCCCAGCTCCGCGCGGTGGACCGGCTGTCCGAGACCACGCTTGGCTTTTCGCTGGACGTCGATCAGGTTTCGCCGCTCGCCTTCCTGCCGGGCCAATATGTCAACATCCTCGTGCCGGGGACGGACCAGAAGCGGTCGTACTCCTTCAGCTCCGCGCCCGGGTCCAACAATGCGTCCTTTCTGGTCCGCGACATCTCGCGAGGTGCGATGAGCACCTTTCTGCGGGAACAAGCACAGCCGGGGACCTTGATGGAGTTCACCGGACCGTCCGGGAGCTTCTACTTGCGCGATCTCAAGCGCCCGCTGCTGATGCTCGCCGGTGGCACCGGCCTCGCGCCATTCCTGTCCATGCTGGGGCGGATTGCACAGACCGGCAGCCCCCACCCGATCCACATGATCTATGGCGTGACCAACGACGCCGACCTCGTGCAGGTCGAGAAGCTAGCCCATCGTATTCAGCGTGCTGAGGTTCATTCCGCAAGCTGAGCGGCGGACATGGTTCGGCGATACGCTTGTTTCATCGCGATTTCGGTCCGGAGGTGCTGGGCGTTGGGGTTGGCGAGACG
>JAABUK010004105.1_pt1 | contig 24025 bp, 17 predicted proteins | sample 5559141 | NCBI WGS metagenome assembly JAABUK01 (sample SAMN10711869, study PRJNA513367) | rock metagenome | isolation source: Antarctica rocks | place: Antarctica: Victoria Land, Pudding Butte nord | collected 2016-01-03
GATCTAGATTGATGAAAGAATCGAGCATTTTGTCATCTAGCTTCTTGAAAGATCTCGCTGTAACGATGTTTCTTTCATTCAGAAACATCTTTGACTCGATCTTATAATCAACTTCTTTTCTATGCTTATTGACTTGTTTCATCATTTGTTTCCGTGTTTTGACTAGCGACTCGCGAGCAAACTTCAGTGTTTTGTTCATATGTTCAGATATATTCTCGACTTTAGCCGTCTGCAAGCGTTCACAAGAACTTTCATATTCGATGACATTGAGTTCAAAGCTCATACAAGAATGAAAGTCTTTGTTTAGAAAGAAAGAGGTCGAGAAGATGACTGAGAACAGAGCATTATTGTCAATGAACTCAGTCATGAGTAGTAGCTTAGCTCAGTCATTCTGCATGTACAAACAAAAGAATCAAAGATATCTTTCAATGTTCTGATTGACTCGTTTACTTTGATCATTGATCTGAGAATGATAGACTGTGAAGAGTCGAAGATTAATGTCTAGTCTTTTGCAAAGCGACTTTCATAGAATGAAGATAAATTGAAAGCCTCGATTTGAAACAATGAAATCGAGTAAATCGTGTATTCGATATATTCACTGAAGCATTAGCTCAGCTGTTTTTTCTGCTGTGATTTTCTCGTCATCAGTGAAGCAAGAAATATAATGTCGTTTCTTTGTCAATCTACATATCACTGTTAGTATGACGTTTTTGTCTTTCAAAAGAGATAAGTCGATGATGAAATTCATGACTATGTTCTTTCATTGCTGTTCAAATATGAGTAGAGAATGTAGTAGTTCATTGAATTTATCTCAAGAAGTCTTTGATCGCTGACAAATGTAGCAGTTTCGAATATATCGATCTATTGTCTTTCGCATAGAAGATCAATAGTAGTATCTTCTTATGATCTTCATCATTCTGAGAATTTCAAGATGATCAATAAAAGATTGATCATGAACTTCTTGAATTAACTTCATTTGAAGATGCTCATTGAAGAAAACTCATAGAAGATCACTTCGATATAGTATTTCGTTCTGAACTCGACAATTTCTTAATTTAGTATCTTTGTATTGAGCTTCATCTTTTAATACGACTTCATGAAGTAGAATACAATTCTCGTTGATTCTGTTAGCTTCTAGAATCAATCGGTAAATTGATTCATCGTTCTCTTTCTCTTCTAGATCAGCAATTTTCATTCGATTCGACGTGAGAATTGTAGTTCGCTGATAGCGACATCGTTCATCCTCGAAACTTCTAGGAACTGAATCGACTCGACGAGTCAATGCATCGACTTTGATGTTTTGTTTGCCTGAGCGATACATGATTTTGAAGTTGAAGTCGACGAGCTTTTGTACTCAGCGCATTTGACGTCTACTTAGCTCTTTATCTTTCATTAATGGCGTTAAAGCTTGGTGATCAGTGAACATCTTGATGAGTAGCTCAGTCAATTTCAGCTCAGGTCGTCAATGCTCGAAGGCACGAATGATTGCTAGTAGTTTCTTGTCATAGATCTCGTAATTGCACTCAGCGAAGCTCAGGTTCTTGCTGTAGTAGATCATCGGATGCAATGTTTCTTCGTCGTCATACTGAGAAAGTATGTCATCGTTGACGTAGTCGAATGAGTCTGTTTCAAGGATAGTCTCTCTATTCTGATCAAAATGGCGAAGAATAGAGGCTTCAGTCATTCGTTTCTTCATATGATCAAAGGTCGTTTGACAAGCTTGATCTCATTCAAATATCACCTCTTTTTGGGTTAGTCGAATCAGAGAACGAACAATCTTCGAAAAGTTCTTTATAAAACGTCGATAGAAATTGCAGAAGTCGATGAAGAACTGCACCTGAGTGAGGTTTGTAGAAGTAGACCATTCGACTACTGCTTGTACTTTTCTGAAGTTCATCTTTAGTCCTTCGATGAATAGCAATAGTCTCAGGAAGAAGATCTTCTGAACATGAAACTCGCATTTGTTTATATTCACCTGAAGGTCAGCCTCTCGTAGTCTATGTAGAACTAATCGTACGTGCCGCTTATGTTTCTTCAGTGTTTTGCTGTAGATGATAATGTCATCTAGGTAGGCCTGGCAAAACTGATGAAGGTAGTCAAATAGCACGTCGTTCATATAGTGTTGGTAGGAAGTCGAGTCGTTGGTTAATTCGAAAGGCATCACGTGATATTTGTAGAAACCAAAAGAGGTGATAAAGGTAGTCAAATCTTCGCTACCTGAATGCATGCGTAGTTTGTTGAACGCGGCAATGATGTTCAATCGGGTCAGGTACTTACTTCCTTGTATACGAGCGAGAGTCTCGTCTATTAATGGCAAAGGGTAGCGATTCCGTTTGGTCAAAGCATTGAGCTTTCTGTAATCGACGCAGAAACGCAAGCTACCGTCTTTCTTTTCGACGAATAGTATGAGCGAAGCATATGAAGCTGAGCTAGAAGATATAAAGTCTTTATTCAGATGCTCGATCAGGTAATCCTTCACCTTTTGAAGCTTGTAGCCAGACATATGGTAGAGGCGACTTCGAGAAGATGTTCTCTCGCCGATCAACTCAATTTTATGATCGTAGAAGCGATGAGAAGGTAGTTGATCAGCCATCGCTCGGTCAAACACGTCTAGATAGTCATGATATTTCGAAGAAAGCTTAGCTTTGACTTCTTTCAAGGTCTCTTCGTGTGAAAGCTCTTGTAGATTTACATCTTCGAGTTTATTCCTAGCTGTTTTTAGAAGTCGATCGATTTTCGTGACGATGATCGCGAAAGTAGTCACATTCGACCGTTTGGCTAGTGACCTATATGCTGCAGCTTCTATCATTGCTATGTTCATTGAATCGAAAGGCGAAGCGAAGTTGACTGAGCTAGGTGATTTCACGATTTTACTGGATGAAGATGACTTCTCGCTGAGTCGAGTGGCAACAGAAGAGGTAGACCTCTTTAGTATTTGAGTAGGGATCGAACTCTTCTGTTCTATCGCGATTTTCTTGCTCGAAAGAACAGTCGAATGAGCTTTGGTAGAAGCTTTGATATGAGCTTCGGAACTAGGAAATTGAAGGCGATCGTCTCTCATATCAATAGTCACCTCGATCTTGTTCATTCATGTTTTTCCGAGAATCATCTGATGTTGGTCTAATCGGGTGATCAGCATAGGGGCGGAACGTTTCATATGATCTTGAACAGTTAGATTCGGATAAATCGCATGGGTAATGAGCTTTTTTGCATAATGACCATCGAATTCCCTTATTGGTTTGAGCTTGGTTAAAGGTAAAGGTTCGATTTGCAAATGATCACAAACATTCTGCGCGGTTAATTCATCAATGAACGAATAGTCAGCTGCTTCAGTGTCAATCAATGACTTTAATGAGTAACTAATTTCATTGCTAGATAGTACACATTCAGTAGTCAAAGGTTTCGAAGCAAAGAGGTCATTTGAGCTGCTCGTTGTTGAAGAAATTAACACATCTTTCATCGCGCCTTTGGTGGAAGTCACTAGTTTTTTGCCTCATTCTTCGATTTCTCTGTAAATAATTTCTTCTCTTCTTTCGGCATGATGATCTCATTGAGGCGAGGGGTGAATGCACGAGGTTCCGAAGTACTAGCCTTCAGCTGAGGACAGTTCTTTGAAAGGTGATTCGATGCTTTGCAGTTGAAGCAGGTGATTGACATTCTTGGTCGTTCAGGTTCGGGGGTGGAAAAAGTAGCGAGCCGAACATAGCTAGTAGTCGAGGCTGAAGCTGATGTCGACGAAGGAACAAAACGTTTTTCCGAAGCTGCTATCGGTTTGACTGTTCGTTGCTCGTCACGTAGCTGGTAATTGGCTCGTTGTTTGTTATTCACACCTTGAAGAAAGATCTTGAGCTTATCAAGCGAGCTAAACTCTATGAGGCAAACTGACAACGCGTTCTGAAGGCGATTGTTGATTTTATCCTGAATGTCGTTCATCAGAGTGGTATCGTCGTAGTTCAGGAAGCTGAATATTCTAGTGAATTCTGAATAGAAAGAGCTGAAAGGCTTGTTGAGCTGCTTCAGAGCGACGTATTCGCGGCGACACTTTCGAATCAGGTTCTGGTCTTCGTAAATTTCTTTCAGATGTTTCAGTAGCTCTGATAGTGACTGGTAGGGTGAGGAAGCGCCAACACGACGCTTTGCATAGGTTTGCTGATCAGCATCGTCTTCTAGCCTGAAAACCACATAGGCAATACGAATCTTTTCAGTAGAGTAATGGTTCGCGTTGGCATCGAGCTTGTCAGCTATTTTGATGTTTCATGTCTCTCAGGTAGGGTCACCTGTTTCGGTGAAGATGGGTGAATTCGAAAGCTTGACGAACTTGTGATGATCGTTCCCGTTACCAGATAGAGTAGAAGATTCTCGTTGGGAGCGAGCTTCTTCCTGATTGACTCGTTGCTCAGCTGGCTGAGTATCTTGACGAGGCATAGGTCGATCAGCTTGACGTTGTTTCGCTCTGGAGTTCAACCGCTCGCCTTGTAGCTGGTTGATCTTTTCCTCTAGCTCATCGTTTTTATCAAAAGCGACTTCTAGTTGTTCCGCTCTCTTTTTGTGATCGTCTTGTACGAGAAGTCAGTGTTCATTGAGTTGTAGAGCCAAGTCTCGCTGGCTTCGAAGCTCGTTCAGCATATTGATGACTTCGTTGAGTTGATTGCTGACCCAATGAAACAGTTGTTCTTCGATGTTTATGTTTCATGGGGTGGCAGCTTTCTCAGCTTCGGCTGAAGCATCGATGGGTAGAAGTGAAACTCTTCTACTGACAGTGCTTCTAAGTAGGCGAGTTGTTCGAAGCTCAACTGGCTCGACGTCGCGTGCCATGGTGAGAGAAGGTAGAAGTTGTTGAGGTAAGGGTAGGTGAGAGGTTGATGTTTTGAATTGATGTTTTTTGGTGAGTGAAAATTCAAAGAATCCCTTGTGAATTTCAGGTAATAATTGAGTGCTTTATTCGAAGAATTCCTTGCGAATAGAATGGTGAAAATGGGTGTAGAATCGAAGAATTCCTTGCGGCCTAAAATGGTGGTGCAAATTTGAAGAATTTCTTGCAAATTTTCCTTACTGAATAGGTTGTTTCGTATCGTCTATTCGTCGATAGCAGGGTAGATGGTGAGCATTTATCTAATGTTAGAGGCCTGCCTAGAGCGAGTCAGATAGGGGTGTCATTTAACTAGAAGATAAATGCTAAGGAAGAAAGGTAGCTACAGGAAAGAAGCTGACTACATATGTGTGTTTCTCAGCCGACGCTAGGCCCAATAGGGACTAGTCAAGGTGACGGAGCGAGGATAGGCCTGGCAAGGCTAGAAGGCTGAGCCTGGCAAGGCTAGAATCGTGACAACTACATGTCTGTAGCAGAGCTTCTGCTTTCGATCGTAGAGCTGCAAAAATCGGCTCAACTAGAAAGTGAATCACTGTCGTGTGATATGTACGAAGCTTTGAATAATGTTAGAATCATGCCTAGAGCAAGTCATAGAAATACAGGTAAACGAAGAGTAAATCAGGTAAATGAGAATTCAAAGCTAAAGAGCGAGATCTATCTAGATGCGAAGACTATATGTACAGAAGAAAGAATGAGCGTTAGACTCGATAGAGTCTAGGCTCGCTCAAAGAACACACGTTTCAGTAAAAGACTGAGCATGCTCGTAACAAAGATAAATCAGATCTACGTAAGCTGAAAGGCAAAACAAAGCTTCTAAGTGATTTGATGATTGATTCTATAGCTCGAAAGCTTCATATAAATATTGTAAACTCTCTATATTAATTGCAATTTGATTCTATGAATGATGATTGAGTAATGATAAAAATAGTATGAGTGACTAATTGAGTTTAAAGTGTGCACGAAATCGAAACATGCATAAGCTTAAGCATACTTTTAAGCAAAACTCAGTTCTTCACGTGACGTGCTCAAAGTCTCTGAATAGTAAATTGACAGGCAAAGAATACAATTCTTTCTAAACTAGTCAGCTTTAAATCGATGTATCAGAATCATACATGCAATCTTTGTTATGATGAAAGATCATGTTTTGTGATCTCATGATCAATAAGTATATTATCTTTCATTCTTGCAAACGATTGCATCTTTGCTTTTGTGATGTAAGACATTCTGTATATTTTTCTGATGCAGAAGATTCAAAACAAGATAAAGTGCAAACATATATTGAACTAAGCGAGACGAGTGTTTGAGTCTCATTTCTGACTTCTTTTCAACTTCTGTTCTGACGTTTTTCAAACTTCAACTCTGACTTCTCTTGCTTTAATTATCGCTTCTTGTTCTCTAGTTTTAACTTTCTTCGCGCTTCAACAAATTTTGCAAGATGTGATAGTTTAAAAGACACATTGACTTGACTCATGATTGAGTCAATGATGTGATGCACACATGCTTTATTCTAGAACTCAGCATAGAACTGATGTGAGTCAATGAAGAAAGCAAACATGTCGTAAAACATTATATGTCTTGAGACACTATGTCTTGAATCGTTGTGTGTCTTGAGTCACTATATATCTGAAGACACATGTTGTAAAACATTATACATTTTAAGACATATATCACAAGACACTATATGTATTGAGACATATGTAGAAAGACATTATACGTCTTGAGACATATGTCACGAGACACTATATGTATTAAGATACATGTAGAAAGACATTATACATCTTGAGACATATGTATCAAGACATTCATAGAAACATACTACATGACTTAAGATCAACGTATTAAACACTTCTACTTTTCTTTCTCTTGTACATTTAATGAAGATTGTACAGAAATGATTTTTGAATCAATATGTATTTCATCTTCAAATACATGTGATCAATTTTCTTTGATTCTATTGTAAATATTACATCATGAGCAGTAACAAAAATTCAAGCTCTTGTTACTCAATTCTGTCATTCTGATAAATAGTATGCAATCATTCTATTGCTTCAAGAACTGATATTTCAATTTCAGCAGTTTTATTCAATCATTCAAATAATCACGTACAAGACTTCATAAATCATCTCGCTGCTTATTGATCTTGAATACTAAATCATGATTAGTCTTGATATGCAAAAAGCGAATTGTACTTACTCATCATCAGCATCTTTTTCTTCTTACTCTGCATCTTTTCGTTGAATTCTTGTGCATTCTCAGCATTCTCTTGCGCGATCTCGATATTCTTTGAATGTCTCATGTTTATCTCTGTTTGTAAAATCTTCTGCAAATCTGCGAATTCTTGATAAACAGTCTTACGTTGATCAAAAGACACTTTGTTCTTTTTCAAATAAATCAAAAAGATTGAGATGAAGAGAATTTATTCTGCGTGTCAGTGAATCAAATAAAAGCATTGATGAACATCATTTTATTCAGATTGTCATCTTTTAAGACATTATTAAGCAGCAGCTCTACTGCGAAAGCAGTCTCTGTCATTGTAAGTTTCTCATCAGTGAATTCTTAATCTCGCTTCATGCTTATTAATGTGTTGTACTTGTCAAATCACATGAATTCAAAGAGTATTAATCTTACAAGTCTTATAATTATGAATCAGCTGTTTCAGATATGACAAGTGTGCATAGACTGATTGTTAAGTTGAGTTTCGAGTTGACATTTTGAATTCAACTCGATTTGAAGTTGAGTTGCTCACATTTTCAACTCGATTCAAGTTGAGTTGAGCATATTTTCAACTTGACGCGACTCGACTCGACTAGAAATCGAGTTAACTCGACTCAACTCATCAAGAACTTGAGCTTGACGTCAAGAGAGCTAAATATAGAAATTTTTCCGGTTTTTGACTTTTGCATTATCTTTTTGCATTATCTTTTGATAGAAAGTCATGAAGAGAAACATGAAGATTGTTTGATAGAAAGTCATAAAGAAGAACATAAAGATTGTTTGATAGAAAGTCATAAAGGGAAACATGAAGATCATTTGATAGAGAGTCATGACGGAAAAACATGAAGATCGTTTGATAGAAAATCATGACGAAGAAACATGAAAATCATTTGATAGAAGATCATTACAAGAAAAATAAAGAGAAACATGAAGAGAAACATGAAGAGAAATATGAAGAAAAACATGACGAGAAACATGACGAGAAAACATGAAGATCGTTTGACTTTGATAGAAAGTCATGACGAGAAAACATAATAGAAAGTCATGAAGAGAAATCATGTAGACTGTTCAACCAAGCTATTTACATTTATCTAATATCTTGTTGAGTCGAGTCGAGTTTTCGAGTCGAATTGTCGAGTCAAGCTTCTCAACTCAACTTGAGTGCTTGAATTCAACTTCTCAACTCGACTCGACACTTTTTCAAAAAAATTTCAACTCAACTCAACACTTTTCAAGTCGAGTACTCGACTTGATGTGATCAATCTAAGTGTGCAGTCATCTTGAACTCAGTGACTATCAGAAGAATGCTTTCATACTCGCTCATAGAGACATTGATTTCATAAGATTCATTGAATAGTATTAAATGAAAATCAGTCGCGTCTTTGTTCTTGTCAATCTCAACGCAATACAGAAGTTCTTATGTCAGTTTTTTATGAAATTCAACGAAAAGATTCAGTCTATTCAGCTTCTTGTGTGCTTAAGAGATCATCACAAAAGAATGACTTTGCATGAAGAATCAGAAGCTGACAAAAGAAATTCATAAATTGATGTATTGCTCAGCTTTGATCTTCAGTGATTGAGAAAGATTGATGCTAATCTTAACAATGTTATAAACGTGACTAATGAGAACTTGAGCATGATCATGACAAAACATTTCACTTCGTCACAGTACATTGATGCATTGAACAACAGATGTGAAAAGAAACAGCGCAGCAAAGATATAAATGTACATGCAAGAGAAAAGTGACTTGAAAAGCAGATGATGTCAGGTGAAACAGACAGAAAGCGCGATCAACGCTTGATATGTACAAAGAAAGATTTCGTAAAATGATTGATGTAAGAGAGAATGCAAAAGTAGTAGAAAAATATACAGCGATGATTCGACCTGAGTATGATTAGTTAAAGATGATGATGAAAGTAGCAACAAAGATTAACTATCAGTTCAAACAGATGCTTTGATACTTTCAACAAGAAAGTGATTTGATTGATCATGATGATAAGTACGTGAAAGAGATTGAGCGTGAACGTCATCAATCTCGTCAAGCGATGAACGCGTTGATAAGAATTCAAAGAAAATTCAAGAAGATCAGTCAGAAAACTAAGATGAATGTTTGCAAAGAGTGAAATCATGTTGACGAGCGATAGATTTTCGACTTGAAGATCAGCTTTAAAGATCATGAAAACTCGAAAGCTAAGACAGAAGACATTGATCATGATGTAAATCAGCTGAATCAAAACGTTGATTCAACTTCATGAACTTAAAAGTCAATGACAATTCAGAAAGTATGAATAAGTAAGATGCTTGAACATAAGAAGAGAGATCTTTTTTCGAAATCACAATGTACAAAGAAGAAGATTAACAATAATGAAGACAAAGAAGAAGTCACTCGTGATAGTAATATATATCTGAGTGACATTCATGAAAATACGAAGTTGAAGCAATATTACAGAGAAAAGATAAAAAATCGAAGCAAATCAAAGAAATGATAAGAAGAAAGATTGAGAAGAAAATAAAGAAATGTATTGAGACGTCAAGATTCTTTTAATACATGAAACTGAAATTAAATAGAACTAATCATGAGAACAAACGTAAAAAAAGTTGAGAAGAGAAAACATCAAGAATATTAGAAAAGAAGCAGAAAATGATAATTTATAAGAGCAGAGCTAAATTGTCATCATTTTCGATGATGTGCTATATTTAGAAATTATTTCGAGAAATGAAAAGAATTTCAACTCACTAAATCGACGCAAAAAGTTCAGAAACAAAGATTTTATAATTTTAAATTGACATGTCAAGATATTTATGAATTTCTAAAAAGAATCATCTATACTGACTTGTGAAGTCTTCATGCAAAGACTTCAGCTCAGTTCATCATTCACTCAAGTCAATTCTTTTGTCAATCACACTGAAGCAGTCAATGCTGAAAATGTTAGATTCTGATTGAAGTAACTAAATTGTAACTCATCTTCATTAACTCATTTATCAAAGAAGTAATCATCATCATCAACAGAAATTCAATGACATCAAAGTTGAAAAATCAATGATTCAAATTCTCAACATTGATAACTTCATTGTTTTTGATGCATTTCTGCATGAGTTTCATCATGATTCTACTTGTTAGAGATCTGTCTAGAGTGAGTCAGATAAAGATGTCATTTAACTAGAAGATAAATGCTAAGAAAGAAAGATAGCTACAGAAAAGAAGCTGACTACATATGTGTATTTCTCAGTCAACGTTAAACTCAATAGAAACTAATTAAAATGACGAAGCAAAAATAAATCTGACAAGACTAGAAGACTGAGTCTGACAAGACTAAAATTATGATATTATTTCTCTTCTTTAATGATTCATGTTTGCATGAATGTATTTTCTGCTCAACTCAATTGATTGCTCAATCATGATTTCACAGACTCAGATCTGTTAAATTGTGATTGATTGAATTGTTGATTAACGTAATTTGTTTGAATATCAAATATGAAAATCATCAATGATCTCTTGAGCGTTCATAAATTCGTCATCATCAGCGTTGTATCAATTGAGATCATTATCATAGTCATTTCATTTGACTTTATACTGAAGTCGTCTTCAATATCGACGAAAATTTAATATATCATCAATTTTTCACTCGTCTTCGTCGTTTATCACTATTGAATCTGAGAGTTCATTCTTTTGATCAGATAAGAGATCGTTGACAACAAAACAAAGCAGATCAGAATGAAATACATCATGAACATGCATAGACTCTGATAATTTCAGTTTATATGAAGAGTCAATGAAATCTAGATTGATGAAAGAATCGAGCATTTTGTCATCTAGCTTCTTGAAAGATTTCACTGTAATGATGTTTCTTTCATTCAGAAACATCTTTGATTCAATCTCATAATCAACTTCTTTTCTATGCTTATTAACTTGTTTCATCATTTGTTCTCATGTTTTGACTAGCGACTCGCGAGCAAACTTCAGTGTTTTGTTCATATGTTCAGATATATTCTCGACTTTAGTCATCTGCTGTCAGAATCATGTCTAGATGATACAATCAATGAAGATCAGAGTTGATAGTGCTTGATCTTTAAAGATAGCTATAACTGAATATTAAGAATACAAAAGAAGATTGATACAAAAGCTTCTATTTATGTAATGTTCAGAAACTGCGCTAGACTTGAAAGAAATATGTTTGTGACATGAAAAGAAGATGATGTAAATGAACAAGATGTTGATGAAAGAAAAGAATGTTAAGAAAGAAAAAGAGTGTTGAGTCATATTTGAGTCAAATCTGAGTCAGATCTCGACTAGATCATTGACTAGTTCTAAATATTACGCAGAAAACTCGCTAGCGTGCATTGCAAATTGATTAAAACTTCAGTCTTGTTCAGTCTTATTGATCTTAATACGCTCGTAACATTATTCTCTTCTTTGAAAATTCATGTTTGCATGAATGTAGTTTCTTTGCTCACTTTTGTTGATAGTTATTTCGATATTTAGCGCGGTTTGCTTGAATATAACTTATGAAATTCATTCAAAACTTTCTCTGAGTCATTGAATTTCTCTTTATTGACATAGTATCATTCATCGTTTTTATCTAGATCTTTTCATTTGACTTTGTACTGTATTCAATCTTGATAGCGTCTGAAGTTCAATATATCATTTATCTTTTAATGTTTATTGTCTTTGATAGTGATTAATCTGAGTGATTCTGAATGTTGTTCTGATAAAGAATCTTCTGAATATGATCATAGTAGCTTTGAGCTGAACATTGAATGCAAATGCTTCATGCTGACTGATAAATGAAGATGATAGAAGATACTCACTTTAGCAGTGATTTGATAGAGATTTAGCTGTTTGTTTTTCAAATCTTTGCAGAGTCTCGTTGTCTTGATGTTTCTGAAAGATAGTCAAACTCAATCATCTACTTCATATGTAACGTCTCATCTATGTTTATTGATTTGAACTTTGATGATCAGCTTCGTCTTTTTCAATTTTTGACAATCGAAGCTCAGTAGCTCTTTCATTCAAATGACAATATTATCTGCTTTTCTAGCTTCAAGTCGTTCATGAGTTGTTTCATAGTCAGTCGTATCTGAATTGAAACTCATTCAAGAGTGAAATTCTTTATTGAAGTAAAAGAGAGTCATTAAAGTGATCAAGAAAATATTGAAATTGTTGCTAAATTTCATCATAAATATTCATTTAACTCAGTCATCTTGCATGTAATTGCAGTATATTCTAAGTTCGCGTTCGATGTCTTGATTGACTCGTTTCGATTGATCGTCGATCTCAGAATGATAGACTGTGAATAAACTAGCTGTGATTCTCAGTCGCTTGCAAAGACTTTTTCACATAGTTGATATGAATTGAAAATCTCTGTCTGAAACGATAGAACTGAGTAGATCATGCAGTCGATAAACGTTTCATAGCATGATTCAAACTGTTTCTTCAGCTGAGATGTCATCATCATTTCAATGACAGAAAACATAGTGATGTTCTTTGATGAAATGACATATGATTATGCAAATGATGTTATAGTCTTCTGACAGAAATAGTTCAATGATGAAGTTCATAGCTATATCTTTTCAGCGTTTCTGTGAAATCAAGAAAGAATGATGAAGTTCATTGATGCTATTTCTAGAGACTTTGCTTCGCTAATAAGCATGACATTTTGAATGTATCATCGAATAATAGCTTGATGATCTGATCAATAGTAGAAACGCTGAACTAGATTAATGATTCATTTATTGTCAAAGTGAGAGATTAAAGATTGATTATGCACTTCTTGTAGTAATTTCGTGTGCATGTTCTCAAAGATTTACAGTAAATCTTTTCTAAATAGAACGTCATCAATGATTTTGCAGTTCTTCAGTTTAGTAGTATGAAATTTGAGCTTGTTTTCATTCATAGCTTGTCTATATTCACTGCAGAGCTCATCTATTTGATTAATCATACATACTCGTTGATAGAGATTTGCTTTCAATTCAACAGATAGAACATTGACTTTATCAGAGGTCAGAATAGTCTGAAAACAATCTTCAAGTTTTTGAGCTGATTTAGAAATGTTCGCTAGAGACATTCTGATTAAAGCATCGACTTTAGTGTTTATTTTGCCTGATTTAAAGATAATTTGAAAGTTGAACTTTGATAGAATGTTCAGATAGTTGACTTGTCATCGACTCAACTGTTTGTTTTTCATGAAAATCTTCAAAGTCTGATGATTGATGAACATCTGAATGAGTAGTTCAGTGCATTTCAGCTCGAGTCGTCAGTGTTCAAAACATCAAATAATGACTAGCAATTTCTTGTCATAAATGTGATAATTGATTTCAGCGAGAATCATGCTTTTGCTGTAGAAGATCATTGAATAAAGAACTTTCTCATCATCATACTGAGATAGTATTTCATCTTTTACATAGTTCAAAGCATTGATCTTCAGAATAGCTTGTCGTTTAAGATCAAAGTGACGAAGTACTGAGACTGAGCTGACTTGTTTCTTTAGATTGTCAAAGACTTGAACACAAATCTTATTTCAAACAAAAGATGTGTTCTTTCTAGTCAGCTGAGTGAACGATTTAACTAGCTTCGAGAAGTTTTTAATGAAATGATGATAGAAGTTAACAAATCTCACGAAGTTCTGAATTTCTTTTAGATTGATTGAAGTGATTTAGCTGACTATGACTGTCACTTTGCTGAAATTCATACGAAGATTTAGTTCTGATATGATGACTTTTAGAAAGACAGTCTCTTCTACATTGAATTTGCACTTTCGAATATTCACTTGCAGTTCAGCTTCGCGTAGTTGATTCAATACTAGTTTGACGTGATCTCTATGTTTCTTTCTCATTTTGCTATAAATGAGAATGTCATCTAGATAAACTTGACAAAAGTCGTTCAGAAAGTCTTATAAAATGTCATTCATATATTGCTGAAAGAAGATTGATTCATTAGTCAGTTCAAATGATAGCATCTTGTATTTATATGCTTTTAAAGCAGTGATAAAAGTGATGTAATTCTCATTATTAAAGTGCATTCAAAGTTTATTGAATATTGATATGATGTTTAATCTAGTCAAATGCTTGCAACTCACTATTTTATCAATGATCTTGTCTATCAGCAATAGAGAATATCTATTTCTTTTGAAAATAACATTTAGCTTTCAATAGTTCACGCAGAATCGAAGATCTTCATTTGCTTTGAGAACGAATAAAACAGAGAAGAAATAAAGAGTCTGACTAGAAGTGATGAATTTCTTTAACAGATTCTCGTTTAAGTACTTCTTTACTTTCAGAAGTTTGACAGAGAATATTTGATAGACTCGACAGTGAGAGAGCATTGAATCACTAATGAGCTCGATTTCATGATCATAGAAGCAATGAGAGAGTAGTTTATTCGATTGAGCTCGATCAAAAACATTTAGAAACTCATGATATTTTGATGACAGCTTCGCTTTAATATCTTTCAAATTCTGAGTTGTTTCATTGATTGAAAAGACATTTAAAGAGTTCAAATTGCACTGAGTATTGTACGCGATTTCTTTATTGATGTTCATCATGAATAAAGCAAAGACTTTGATCTTGTTCTTCTTTGAATGATTTAACAGTGTTTTGAACGAAGCTGTATCTATACTTTGAATCGAGAATGACTCTTCTCGAATGATGATTGAAACGAGTCGTTTAAGCATCATAAAGATCTTAGTCTGAATGATTGAAGAAAGCGAAGATAATCGTGATCAACTTAAGTGCTTTAAATTGAGAGAAATCGAAAAAATCGAAATAGAAGTATTTAATTGATTCGAAAAAACAATGACGTCATTTTGCATATTCAGTAATATTTCGTTTTTATTCATTCAGAGCTTACTCAATATGACTTCATGATGATTTATATCAACTATCAACATTGATACAGTTAATTTCTTATGACTCTCGATAATGAGGTTGAATAAAATTTTATGAGTGATGATCTTCTTAGATATCTTCTCATCATAATCTCTTATTAACTTCTCTTTTGCCAGTGATATAGATTAAATTTTCAGTTTCTCACATACTTTATCGACTAGATTAAAATGTATGATCATGTAGATGATTGAATCACTGTCTATTAGAGAACGAAGACTGAAAGATCGATTCTGAGAGATGAGATGAGTGTCAATTAGAAATGACTTTTCAAAGTAATTTTCTTTCAATAGAATTTCATCTAGTTTGCACAAAGATATAATCTCTATTTCTTCAGTGACTTTTGAAGAGATGACTAGTTTTTTAAATCGAAATTCAAATCGAAATCGAAACAATCATATTTATTGTTCACTGCATTGATTCTAGTAGGTTGATCGAGACACTCTTTAAAGCTATGACCTGATTTATGATATACAAAACAGCTTTCGACTAGAATGTTTGCTTCTTTGACGCTAGTTAAAATCGCGTCGCGCGACTTTAAATGATTGAACTTCGAATGATTAAATGACTGCTGAGTGATAACAGTTGCTCTATGAAAGATAGTCTTTGAAACGTCGTTGACACGTTTGATCTTGTTCTTGATCTCTTGAATGACTCGCTGATCATTATTCAAATGAATCAGATAAGAATGAATTTCTTTTAAAGAATCAGATTGAACTAGTTGATTTATTCAAATGAATTGAAGACGAGAGTGTATTTTATCTTTCAGATCAGCAATCAGTTGCTTCTCGTGATAGTCTAGATAGAAAGATAAACGTTGAAACTAAGTATAAAATTCACTGAATTTCTTAAATTCTTGAATCAAGTTGTAGTATTTTCTACGAAAGTTGACTTTCTTATTCAAGTCATTGAACAACTGAGCTAGCTCTTTCAAAAGATTGTCAACAATCTTATAAAGATTGATACAGTTATGTTCACATCTGACTTGAGTAATCTCAGCTAGCATCATTAAATAATCTAGAATGTATATAGCTCAATTTGACTCGTTCATTAGAAAAGAGATCGACGTTGATCTCTAGTTTATTCTGAATTTTTCCGTACCAGTTTTCTCAAGTAGAGTTCTTTTCATCAGTAAACAGCGAAGAATCAGGTATTTTTTGAGATCTAGAACGCTCAGAATAAATGAAATCAGAAGAAGTGTTTTCTTTAGCTTGAAGTCTAGTCTTCAACTCTTTGTTTTCGTCTTCTTGTTGTTTATTTAACTCATAGAATCAATCTGTTTCTTCATCAAGAGCTAGACTTTGAGTCTTTCAAATTTCATAGAACACGAGAGATATTATCATTTCAGCGAATGATTCATCATCTTCATGAATAAATGACGCAGCACTTGATGATTTCGTTCGTGATTTCGATGAATCAGCATCAGAGATTTGAGAGAAATGATTTCAAAATTCTTCAGAACACTTTTCAATAAATGAATGACTAAACATGATAAGATTTGTTTGAAAGAGAATTGAATGAATGATGATGCTCAACGATTGAAAAAGAAAGACGTATGAGATGATGTTTAATTTTCAACAAAGAAGATGAGATTTGTTTGTTGATTGATTTGATTGATTCTCTAGCAAACAACGAAGATTCTTTATCATTGAATCTATCGATCGATTTGATTCTTGAGTGATCAACGAAGATTCTTTATCATGATTCTTGTAATCGAGTGAACTTTGTGTACTTAATGAGCAATAAGTAGTCTAGCAATTCAAACAGTCTTGTCGTTGATTCTATTCAATTCTCTAGTGTTGTTCTATCTTTTGATTGTTATCAATCATCAGATAAATAAATTTCTTTAGACTCATTCTGTCTAGACAAGTATGTTGAATGAGTAATGAGATCAATATCATGTGATTAATGAATTCTTAATATAATGTCAGAATCATGTTTAAATGATACAATTAATGAAGATCAGAATTGATAGTGCTTGATCTTTAGAAATAGCTATAACTGAATATTAAGAATACAGAAGAAGATTGATACAAAAGCTTTTATTTATGTAATGTTCAGAGACTGTGCTAGACTTGAAAGAAATCTGTTTGTGACTCAAGAAGAATGTGATGTAAATAAACAAGATGTTGATGAAAGAAAAAAGTGTTGAGAAAGAAAAAGAGATTGAGTCATATCTGAGTCAAATCTGAGTCAGATCTTGACTAATCAGTCTTGTTCAGTCTTATCAGTCTTGATATGCTCATAACAATGCACATCTTGCAACACATCATTTTATCAACTTCTATTATTGATCTGATTTAGCATGCACGTTGACTCAGCTCATCGTACTACTATCGTTATTCTCAAAGTACTATAAGTACATTGATTGATTATGATGATGAGAACTTTTCAAGAAGAACGCAAATAATCGATGAAGAAGAATGATAGTAAAACATACATTTATCTTCGCTTCTTTTGAAACTGATGATCAATGTATAGCGAATTCTTCTCACATTTATGTTCACTTGAGATGTTTTCAAGATTGATCTACTCAAACTCTAAAGATGATGTCATGAACATGCAGATTCGCTGATGAAAAAAAACTTAGAAAATATGATAAATGAGATTCTGAGCAGACTAAAAGCGAAAACTGATGACAATTTTGCTGAAAAGAGAAATCACTTAAGCACTTATTTAAAACTTATACAGCATTCTCATTCTTGTTAATTTACTACATAATGATTTGAATAAATATATGTTAAAAGATGTTTTCTGCACGATAATTGTAGTTGAAATTTATTCACGCTACTGCACGTTGCACTAAATAGTGAGTAGTGTGACTCTGAGTTATCAGATCACGAAAGTTTCATTCTTCATGTTTACAATTTTGAAAGACATAACAAAACTAAGCATCATGTCTCATCTCAATATAGACTGCTCGCTGAAACAGTCAATGAGCAGCTAAATATGCAAAGAATATAACAATCATTAAACAGTACTTGTTCATACTTTCATGTTTGCAATGAATTGAGCGATAAAACTAAAGCTCAGACAGTTCATTCAATTCAGAACGTGCTCAGCTTGCAGAGTTTAAAATGTTCATATCATCAAAATCAGCAAAGAGCAAATCAGATGACTGTCATAGAAATCATTGACAATCTGCGAAGTCACTTCATTCAAGCTGTCATTCTTCTTTGCATGCTGAATTCTGTTCATGACAACTTCATGATACATGATCTTGATCAAGACTCACACAATATTAATATATCAAGAAAACATTTACTTAAACGAAAGTTTCTTGACTTTTTCGCTTTCATTTACGTCACAAAAAAGAACGATGACAACGTCTCAGCGACGTGCATGAAGAAAGACGCATTGCAAGAAACAGTTCTTTGAATTGTTAATAACTTCGAAGTAGATGAAAGAATCTTGAATCAACTTCGTGAGCTTGTGAATACGTTGAACAGCATCGAAAGTGAAGATATGATACTTTCTGTTTCTATAACTGAATATAGTCTGATTGTTGAACTAATATCATTATTCTTTAGTTCTTGTTGTATCTGACGAAGAAGTTAAGATTTTAGTTAGAATTGTAAGACTTGACATGATAAAAATTTGATACTATTTAAAGAATTTTCATGATGTCAAAGATATCTTCAATAAGTGTATTTCAGCTGTTGAATCACGTATCATAAAATCTTTCACATTGACATCTACTTCTTAGCAATTTCTGAAATGATTTGAGCACATCTTTGCAATCAAGAATTTGTCTGTTAATTTGAAGCTTGAGATTCTAATTCATTATATTCAATGAGTTCAGAAAGTTAAAAGTTATTATCTTGACTTTCTTAAGACTGCATTTTTCGACAAGATTCAATCATTATCTCGATGAGTTTATACAATTTTCAAGCTGAAATGATATGATATTGCTTTCAGAGTGCTCATTCAACTCACTTATAAGCTTTTTGCTCTTCTCAATTCTATGATTGTTGAGTTGTAACTGCGTCATCAAGAACGTCATTTACTATTTTTGAAAATGAGATATTTCTAATTTGTATTCTACGCAGAATAGTTGAAGCTTGTACAGAGAAATACATCTCTTGTCTTGCTAACTGTCATGATGTCAAGTCATCAACCTAGTCATCGTCATCTTAATCTAGTCTCAGCAATTCTGTTTCAATCATCTCAGTCATGTGCACAAACTTCTGCAATCTTAAGTCAATAGAACTACTGTTTAGCCTTGATTCTGCTCGATTCATGTATATAAAAGTCGAGTTCTCGTTCTTTTCTTTCACTCTTTATCTTTCGTCTTGTACATTATCTGATGTATTGTTCTGTATCTAGTTCAAGTAATATAATAATCAATTCTCTATATTGATAGAATCTCTAGTTCAGTCTAGTCTCTGACATTACGAAAGATCTACACTTTCTGCAACGTTTTCATACGTTGAAATCTCGTCTAGTTATTCTTTCGCTCAAATGAAGTTGTCTCACAATCTCTTGATCAACGATGAGCGTGCTGTCGAACAGTTCGCTCAAAGTGTGGTTGAAAATTCAGTCGAGACTTTTCGCGCAATGCGTGAGCTTCAAAATCAAGTTCAACAACATGATGTCATCATCTCATTCTCGTTCATCGTTCTCAGTTCTTCAGTCTATATAGGGTTGAATTCTCAGTCTCTCGCGACGATAGCTCAGATCATTGCACAAACCTTGAACAATCAATCTTTCTTCATCATTCACTTCTCTGCGAACTCTGTCGCTGCCTTCATCGCTTCTAGATTCAAGAAGCTTCTCGACATATCTGAGTATGAGAGAAACAAAGATCGATTGAATGCATGAGAGCAGAGTCTGATACAGCGCATGAACATGAACGACGATCGTTACTTCTCTCATTGAGTCAAGATCGTCTATGTCGAGTCACGACTCATCATAGGTAAGAAGACTCACAATCTAATGAATCAATATCGAGTCAATGATCTTTGTATCATTTTCACCTTTGCAGATTGACAACACAAGTTGTGTTATTGCTGCGACAATTCTTTCAAGACAGAAGATGCTCATCTATATCTTCGTGAAATTCTGAAGCAAGGCACGAATAGCTTTGCTGACTACTACAATCTCTTCTATCAAAAGAAAGAACGTTCTTTGATGAAAGATTTCTTGTTGATTGACTGTCTGAAGCGCAATGTCAATTATTTCACTCAAGTCATCGTCTTCTTCTGACGAAACCTCGATGAAACTCGATCGTTCATCTTTCATCAATGAGTTCAAGCATTCTCTGACATCGACGAAGAGCTTCAGCAGCTTAAGCATCATCAACCTCGCTTCGTTTTCGTCATCGTTTCGTTCGTCAAAGTCAAGAACGTCTCTGCGTTGACTAGTAACTCTTGAGATTTAAAGATCATCATCTCTGTGACTGTTGTTTTGACAGTATCTTCGTCTCTTTCTCTCTCGTCTCTCGATGAGTCAATGAATCTAAGTTTCGTCATTGTCATTGTTTAAAATAAGACTCTGATCGTTTCTGAGGTCAAGAAAATTTGCAACAAGTGAAAGCTGTGCTACTACTGCAAGTTGCAACATTCAAGCAAAATCGCTAAAGAATGCTCAAATAAGAAGTTCTTCACTCTGCGTATCATGAACATCTACGACAGTGATGTCATCAATATAGATGAAGAAGTCTCGCTGTCTGCGAAAAAAGTTTAGTTTCTGAGCTAAGTCACGCTCAGAAATCTGTATACATATCATCTTGTCTACTAGTCTCAATCTTTTCACCCTCACTTTAATCATATAGAAAGTTTTCTGCTAAATCTGTCTTGAAACTCTTTGAATTCAATTCGACATTCAAAGATAGTCACATGATAGTATTCTGTATTCTATGTCAAGCTCAATCTAGAGTTTTCGCTCTCGCTCTGATTGATAGTGAAGTCTTCGCTTATGTCTTTATGAATAAATTTTTCACGCAACAACATCATCTTTTCTTGCATCAATTAACTCACTCTCGCAGACTTCAAGAATTTGATGATCAAGTCACTCTAATCGATGACATTACTCATGTCGTTGAAATCACAATGATTTTCAATGAACACATCGAAAGACTATTCTTTTATGTCACTGAATTAAGTCAGTATCTCATCATCATGAGTCTGTCATGACTTCGTCATCACGTCATTGATGTCAATTTTGAGCACAATATTCTCATCTTGTCTTTCTTCTTCTGTCTTAATCATTGTTGCTCATTTCTCGTCAAGATCTATGATCTTAATCAACAAGAAGAAAATTTCTCGTTCGAAGTTAACAAAGTAGCTTTCTTTCAGCCTCATTCTCAATTCGCTCACAAGAAGCAACTCAGTTCATGAATCGCTCACAAGAAGCAATTCAGTCTACAGATTGCTCACAAGAAGCAATTCAGTCTACAGATTGCTCACAAGAAGCAATTCAGTCTACAGATTGCTCACAAGAAGCAATTCAGCATTCAATTCGCTCGCAAGAAGCAATCTAGTTTCTCATTCACTCGAAAGAAGCAACTCAGTTTCTCGTCTGCTCACAAGAAGCAATATAACTCTTCGTTCGCTCACGAGAAGTCAACTAATACTCAGCTCGTTCACAAGAAACAAATCTCGTTCAGTCTTGTCTCTCGTCTGAAACAAGAAGCTTCTAGTCATATTCTTCAAGTCATTCAAAAAGAATACTTGTTAGAGATCGACCTAGAGCGAGTCATAGAGATGTCATTTAACTAATAGATAAATACTAAGGAAGAAAAGTATCTACAGAAAAGAACTCGATTCTTATATGTGTGTTTCTCAGTTCTGTGCTAGGCTCGATTGGGTTGGCGTCTTACACATATGATGCAGGGTTTCAATGATATCACCTCTAGGTCAGGTTCTCGCTAGGCTCGATTAGGATGAAACCAGGCGAAGGCTAGGCGAAGGATAGGCGAAGGCTAGAATCGTAACATTACTCTTCTCTTTGACTATTCATGTTCGCATGAATGTTGTTTCTTAGTGCGCTTTTCTTGAATATCTGGTATGAAATTCATCAATCATCTCTTGAGCGTTCATAAACTCGTCGCCGTCAGCGTTATACCAGTTGAGATCGTTGTCATAGTTCTTTCATTTGACTCGATATTGAAGTCGTCTTCGATATCGTCGAAAGTTCAATATATCATCGATTTCTCATTCGTCTTCATCGTTTACCACTATTGATCTCGAAGGTTCATTCTTTTGATCAGACAGAGAGTCATTGACGGCAGGACGAAGAAGTTCTGAATGAAATACGTCGTGTATACGCATAGTCTCTGATAGTTTCAACTTATAGAATGAGCCAACAGACTCAGTGATCTGAAATGAGTCGAGCATCTTGTCATTCAATTTTTTGAAAGGTCTCGCTGTAACGATGTTTCGTTCGTTCAGAAACATCTTTGATTCGATTTCGTAATTGATCTTCTTTCTATGCTTGTTAGCCTGGTTCATCATTTGCTCTCGTGTTTTGGTCAGAGCTTCGCGAGCGAAGGTCAGTGTCTTATTCATGTGATCGAATATATCTTCGGCCCGAGCGGTCTGCAGACGTTCGCGGGTGCTTTCATACTCGGTGATGTCAGGGTCGAAGCTCATACGAGGGTGAAAGTCCTTGTTCATGAAGAAGAGGGTCAAGAAGGTGACTGAAGACAAGGCGTTATTGTCGGCAAACTCGGTCATGAGTAGTCACTTGAACCAGTCGTTCTGCATGTACAAACAGAAGAAACGAAGGTATCGCTCGACATTCTGATTGACTCGTTCGCTTTGATCGTCGATCTGAGGGTGATAGATGATGAACAATCGAAGAGAAATGTTCAGTCGTTTGCAAAGGAACTTTCAAAGAATGAAGGTGAACTGAGAACCTCAATCGGATACAATGAAGCTTGGTAGATCGTGAGTTCGATATACTCATTGAAGCAACATTTCAGCTGTCTTTTCGACTGTGATACCTTCATCATCAGTGGTGCAAGAGATATAATGCCTTTCTTTCGACAATCTGCAGATGACAGTCAGAATAGCGTTGTAGTCGTACGAATCAGGTAGGTCGATAATGAAGTTCATGACTATGTTCTGCCATCGCTGTTCAGGTATAGGTAGAGGTTGAAGCAAGTCGTTTGATCTATTTCTTGATGTCTTTGAACGTTGACATATGTAGCAGTTTCGAATATATCGATCTATCGTTTTTCGCATAGAAGGTCAATAGTAATTTCGCTTTATGACCTTCACTGTTCTAAGAATTTCAGAATGATCAATCGACGGTTGATCGTGCATCTCACGAATCAGGTTCATTTGTAGCAGCTCGTTGAACGAAACTCATAGCTGACTATCATGATACAAGATTTCATTCTGAGTTCGACAATCCTTCAATTTGATATCTTCATATTGTGCCTCGCCTCTTGCTATTGCTTCGCGAAGTAGCGTACAATTCTCGTCGGTTTCATTAGTCTCAAGAACCTGTTTATAGATTGGTTCACTGATGTTCTTCTCTAGGTCAGCAATTTCCATTCGATTCGAAGTCAGAATAGTGATTCGTTGATAGCGAACGCGCTCATCTTGTGAATCTCTGAGCACGGCGTCAGCTCGGCGAGTTAATGCATCGACCTTGATGTTCTGTTTGCCAGGTCGATACATTATTCTGAAGTTGAAGTCAGCGAGCTTCTGAACTCAGCGCATCTGACGTCTGCTCAGCTCTTTATCTTTCATCAACGAGATGAGCGCTTGATGATCGATGAACATCTTGATAGAAATGTCAGTTAGCTTCAGTTCGGGTCGTCAGTGTTCAAATGCTTGAATGATGGTCAGAAGTTCTTTATCATATATCTCGTAGTTGCATTCAGCAGAAGACATGTTCTTGCTATAGAAGGCAACCGAATGTAGTACTTCTTCGTCATCATATTGAGAGAGAACTTCATCGTTGACGTAGTCGAATGAGTCGGTTTCGAGAATAGCCTCACGAGTTTGATCAAAGTGACGTAGTATAGAAGTCTCGATCATACGTCTCTTCATATGGTCGAAGGCGATCTGACAGACTTCATTTCATTCAAATATGACCTTCTTTTGAGT
>JAABUK010004106.1_pt1 | contig 24022 bp, 22 predicted proteins | sample 5559141 | NCBI WGS metagenome assembly JAABUK01 (sample SAMN10711869, study PRJNA513367) | rock metagenome | isolation source: Antarctica rocks | place: Antarctica: Victoria Land, Pudding Butte nord | collected 2016-01-03
GGCGACACAAGAACGTCCGGGCGATGGCCGCCCTGATCTGCTGCCGCCAGACTGACCAATGGGAGCTGTTCTGGAAGCGAGCAGCGTGAAACCCAAGATTCCCTGGTTACACCCGGACGGCCGGGAAGCCGCATCGCAACCGGAAATCTCTGGCCAATCGCCGTGGCCGGTTCGTAAGATAGGGCAACCTCAGACCCGCCCCGCCGCGGCCCGAGTCCATCCCGCCCGCCTTCTCGAATCCCACGGTGCCCCGATGCCCCGTCTCGTGCCGACGATCGCGATCCTGGCGGCGCTGCTGGCCGCCCCCGCGGCCCGGAGCAGCCCGGCCGCCGAGGGTGACTCGCCCTCGCCCGAGCAGGTCCAGTTCTTCGAGTCGCAGGTCCGGCCGATCCTGGTCGAGCAGTGCTCGGGGTGCCACGGGGCGAAGAAGATCAAGGCCAACCTCCGGCTCGACTCCCGGGCCGCGACCCTCTCGGGGGGCGACTCGGGGCCGGCCGTGGTCCCGGGCAAGCCCGAAGAAAGCCCCCTGATCGCCGCGATCCGGTACGAGGGGCCGGAGATGCCCCCCAAGGGGAAGCTCCCCCAGCGGCAGGTCGAGGCGCTGACCCGATGGGTCCAGATGGGCGCCCCCTGGCCCGCCGGGCCCGGATCGGCCGGGGGCGCCGAGCCCGCGTCCACGATCCGCCGCCCCGGATACCAGGTCACCGACGCCGACCGGGCCCACTGGTCATTCCGCCCGCTCGGGCGGCCGGCGGTCCCGACCGTGTCGGGGACCTCGCATCCGATCGACGCCTTCATCCGATCGGGGCTCGACGCCAAGGGGCTCCGGCCCAACCCGCCGGCCTCGCGTCACGAGCTGATCCGCCGGGTCACCTATGACCTGACCGGACTCCCCCCCACGCCGGCCGAGGTCGACGCGTTCGAGGCCGACTCCGCGCCCGACTCCTACGAGAAGCTGGTCGACCGCCTGCTCGCCTCGCCCCACTACGGCGAGCGGTGGGGCCGGCACTGGCTCGACCTGGTCCGGTTCGCCGAGACGAATAGCTACGAGCGCGACGGCGTCAAGCCGAACGCCTGGCGATATCGCGACTACGTCATCCGGTCGTTCAACGACGACAAACCTTACGATCGGTTCGTCCGCGAGCAGCTCGCCGGCGACGAGCTCCCCGACGGCGGGACCGATGGCCTGATCGCCACCGGTTATTATCGCCTGGGCCTCTGGGACGACGAGCCGGCCGACCGCGAGCAGTCCCGTTATGACGGCCTGGACGACATCGTGGCGACCACCGGGCAGGTCTTCCTCGGCCTGACCGTCGACTGCGCCCGGTGCCACGACCACAAGCTCGACCCGATCCCGCAGAAGGACTATTACCGGTTTTTGTCGTTCTTCCAGAACGTCAACCACTACCGGAACGGCGGCCCGACCGACGAGGCCGTCCTCTTCGCCGACGCCGGGTCCCGCGCGGCCCTGGAAGAGGCCGGCCGCGACCTGACGCGGAAGCGCGACGGGGTCCAGGCCGCAGTCACCGCGATCGAGGACGAATTCCGGGCCGGCTACGGGCGGATCAACGGGGGCAAGTTCATCGCCCCCGACATCGAGGACCTGTCCTATCGCTTCTACCGCGACACCTGGGAAGAGATCCCCGACTTCGACACCCTCAAGGTCGAGGGCTCGGGCAAGCTCCCCGACGGCCTGTTCGACCTCGCCCCCCGGACCCGCGACGACTCGTTCGGGTTCGTCTTCGAGGGGATGCTGATCGTCCCCAGGGACGGCGAATACGCCTTCTCCCTCGACTCCGACGACGGGAGCCGGCTGACCGTGGCCGGCATCCGGGTCGTCGAGCATGACGGGATCCACGAGGAGGGCGACGAGCAATCCGGCAAGGTCGCCTTGAAGGCGGGGCGGGTCCCGATCCGGCTCGACTACTTCCAGGGGAGCAGCAAGATCGGCCTGTCCGTCTCCTGGGCCGGGCCCGGCCTCGAGGATCGGCCGCTCTCGGCGGCGAAGCCCGACGGCAAGCCGGCCCGGGGGAAGGTGCTCTCGGATGCCGAACTGGCCCGACTCTTCCGCCGCGATGGGGTCGCCGTCGTGGGCGAGGAGAAGGCCCGGCAGTATCGCGAACTCCGGCGCGAGCTGGCCGAACTGAAGCGGAAGCAGCCGCCCGCCGACCGGGCCCTGGTCGTCACCGAGACCGGGACCGCCCCGCGCGAGACCCATGTCCTGCTCCGGGGCAACCCGCACAACCCGGGCGACAAGGTCGAGCCCGCCTTCGTCCAGGTCGTCAGCACATCGGCACCGACCATCCCGACCCCGACGCCCGGGTCGAAGACGACCGGCCGGCGGACGGTCCTGGCCGACTGGATCGCGAGCCCGGAGAACCCCCTGACCGCCCGGGTCATGGCCAACCGGGTCTGGCAATACCACTTCGGGCGGGGGATCGCCCGGTCGCCCAGCAACCTGGGGACGCAGGGCGACAGGCCGACCCACCCCGAGCTGCTCGACTGGCTCGCCTCCGAGCTGATCGCCCGGGGATGGAAGCTCAAGTCGCTGCACCGGCTGATCCTCACCTCCGATGCCTACAAGATGTCGTCCCGGTCGCGGCCCGAGGCGCTGGCGGCCGACCCGGCGAACGACCGGTTCTGGCGGTTCGACATGCGGCGGCTGGCCGCCGAGGAGATCCGCGACGCGGTCCTGGCCGTCTCGGGCGACCTGAACCCGAAGATGTACGGCCCGGGCGTTTACCCCGAGATCCCGGCCGAGGTCATGGCCGGTCAGTCGGTCCCGGGGAAGGGCTGGGGCGACTCGTCGCCCGAAGAGCAGGCCCGTCGGAGCGTCTACGTCCACGTCAAGCGGTCGCTCCTCTTGCCGATCCTGGAGAGCCACGACGCGGCCGAGACCGACCGATCGTCGCCGGTCCGGTTCGCGACCACCCAGCCGACCCAGGCGCTGGGGATGCTCAACGGGTCGTTCATGAACCGTCAGGCGAGGGCCTTCGCCGGCCGGATCCGCCGAGAGTCCGGCGCCGAGGTCCCGAAGCAGGTGGAGTCCGCCCTCCGGCTGGCCACCGGCCGGAAGCCCTCGGACGCCGAGATCGGACGGGGTGTCGCCCTGATCGCCGCCCTCCGCGACCGCGACGGCTCCCCGCCCGACCGGGCGCTGGAGTCGTTCTGCCTGGTCGTGCTCAACCTCAACGAATTCCTCTACGTGGACTGATCACGACCAGGTCGGCCCGCCGGTCGGGCCGGGGGAGATCCGCAATGAGCCCCGATCCTCAAGGCCCGCCCGAGCCCTCCGGGACGTTCTGCCGCCGGACCCGCCGCGAGATGCTCTGGGAGGCCGGCGCCGGGTTCACCGGGCTGGCCCTGGCCGGGCTGATGGGCCGCGACGGCGGCCTCGCCTCGGCCGCCGAGGGGGCCGGCAAGGGCGGCTTCGCCAACCCGCTGGCCCCCAAGAAGCCGATGATCCCGGCGAAGGCCAGGAGCGTCATCTTCCTGTTCATGTACGGCGGGCCGAGCCAGGTCGACACCTTCGACTACAAGCCCGAGCTGTACAAGCTCGACGGCAAGACGATCCCGATCAAGACCTTCGGCCGGGGCGGCAAGAAGAACGAGGGCCGGGTGGTCGGGCCCAAGTGGAAGTTCCGGCAGTACGGCCGGTCGGGCAAGTACGTCAGCGACCTGTTCCCGAACCTGGCCACCTGCGTCGACGACATCGCGTTCCTCCATTCGATGACGGCCGACTCGCCGATCCACGGGTCGGCGATGCTCCAGATGAACACGGGCAAGATCCTCTCGGGGAGCCCGTGCCTGGGGGCGTGGGTCAACTACGGCCTGGGGAGCGTCAACGAGAACCTCCCCGGGTTCGTCGTGATGCTCGACCCGACGGGCGGGCCGATCAGCGGGTCCAAGAACTGGTCGAGCGGGTACATGCCGGCGACCTACCAGGGGACCATCCTCCGGTCCGCCGGCGCCCCGGTGCTGGACCTGAAGCGGCCCGAGGACCGCGCCGAGGCCGAGCAGCGGCGGATCCTCGACGCCATCAACGGCTATAACGCCGATCACCACGCCGCCCGGCCCGACAACTCGAACCTCGCCGCCCGGATCGCCAGCTACGAGATGGCCTTCGCCATGCAGCGCCACGCCCCCGAGGCGGTCGGACTGGAAGGCGAATCCGAGGAGACGAAGAAGCTTTACGGGATCGACGAGAAGAAGACCGAGGACTTCGGCCGCCGGTGCCTCCTGGCCCGCCGGCTGGTCGAGCGCGGGGTCCGGTTCGTCCAGCTCTACGCCGGAGGCGCCCACAACGACAGCAACTGGGACGCCCACGGCAACCTGGTCGACAACCACAACTACCACGCCGGCCGGACCGACAGGCCCATCGCCGGGCTGCTCAAGGACCTCAAGCGGCGCGGGCTCCTCGACGAGACGCTGGTGATCTGGGGCGGCGAGTTCGGCCGCCAGCCGACCGCCGAGTACGCCGAGGGGACCGGGCGCGACCACAACGCCTACGGGTTCACGATGTGGATGGCCGGCGGGGGGATCAAGGGCGGGGTCAGCGTCGGCGAGACCGACGAGCTGGGCGGCGCCGCGGTGTCCGACCGCCTCCACGTCAAGCACCTCCACGCCACGGCCCTGCACCAGATGGGGCTCGACCCCGACCACCTCAGCTACTTCTACAACGGCCTCGACCAGAAGCTCGTCGGGGTCGAGGGCGCCGAGCCGATCGCGCAGATCATCTCCTGACCCGAAGGCGGGACCGTCGACCTTCCTCCCTCCCCCCGCGGATCAGCACCGAGGAACCACGCATGAGAGCTTCCCGTCCCTTGCTCCTCGCCGTCGCGTTGGCGGCCGGCGTCGCCGCCCCCTCCCCGACGATCGGGGCCGACACCTCGCCGTCCGGCCCGCCCTATCGCCTCCTGGCGCAGGACAAGGGGAAGGTTGCCATCCTCGGGCCCGACGGCAAGGTCGAGTGGGAGGTCCCGCTCCGCCACACGGCGCACGACATCCAGCTCCTGCCCAACGGCAACATCCTGATGCCGACGGATAACGTCACGATCGTCGAGATGACGCCCGACAGGAAGGTCGTCTGGAAGCACGTCTCCCGCCCGGTCGGCGATTACAAGGGCCCGATCGAGATCCACGCCTTCCGGCGGCTCCCCGACGGCCTGACCATGGTCGCCGAGACCGGAAACAGGCGGATCATCGAGGTCGACGCCCAGGACAAGGTCGTCAAGTCGATCCCCCTGGTCGTGGATAAGCCCAACTCGCACCGCGACACCCGACGGGCCCGGAAGCTGGCCAACGGCCATTACCTGGTCTGCCACGAGCTGGACGGGGCCGTCCGCGAGTACGACGGCGACGGCAAGGTGGTCTGGAGCTACAAGCTGGACCTCGCCGGCCGCCCGGCCACGCCCGGCCACGAGGGGCACGGGACCGAGGTCTTCAACGCCATCCGGCTCGCGAATGGGAACACCCTGATCGCAGGCGGCAACAACAACCGGGTGATCGAGGTGTCGCCGGAGGGCAAGGTCGTCTGGAGCGTCGACCATGACGAGTTGCCCGGGATCGAACTCCACTGGGTCACCAGCCTCCAGGCCCGGCCCAACGGCAATGTCATCTTCGGCAACACCCACGCCGGCCCGGCCAACCCCCAGATCATCGAGGTCACCCGCGACAAGAAGGTCGTCTGGACCTTCAAGGACTTCAAGACCTTCGGCAACGACCTCTGCGCCTCGGAGGTGATCAACGTCGAGGATGGGGTCATCCGCTGATTTGAAAGCGGGGAATTGAACCGCCAAGGCGCCAAGATCGCCAAGGAGGAAAGAGAGGAAAATATAGATAGGGATGGAAATAGATAAATGTAAAGCAAAATAAATTATTTTGATTTGTAAAATTAAAATGTTTGTTTTGCAATTGCTTTCCTCTCTCCTTCCTTGGCGCCTTGGCGGTTCGATTCTCCGCTTGCTTGGCGGCTCAATTTCCCTCCTTGGCGCCTTGGCGGAAGGGCTCTTTCCTGGCATCCTGTCGGTTCAATCCTTTCTGCTGGGTCGTCGACCGTTTCCCGGATAGGCTCTTACCATGAAGAAGATCCGCTGGGGCGTCCTGAGCACCGCCAAGATCGGCATCCAGAAGGTCATCCCCGCGATGAGACGCGGCGAGCTGACCGAGGTCGTCGCCATCGCCTCGCGCTCCGAGGACCGGGCCCGGGAAGCGGCCACGGACCTCGCCATCCCGCGCGCCCACGGCTCGTACGAGGCGCTGCTGGCCGACCCCGGGGTCGACGCCATCTATAACCCCCTGCCCAACGACCAGCACGTCCCCTGGTCGATCCGGGCGCTGGAGGCGGGCAAGCACGTCCTCTGCGAGAAGCCGATCGCCCTCTCCGCCGCCGAGGGGCGGCGGCTGGCCGACGCCTCGGCGCTGCATCCGGAACTCAAGTTGATGGAAGCCTTCATGTACCGCCAGCATCCCCAGTGGCGGATGACGAAGGACCTGATCAATTCGGGGCGGATCGGCAAGCTCCGGACGATCCAGACCTTCTTCTCGTTCTTCAACGACGATCCGAAGAACATCCGCCACGACCCGGCCAAGGGGGGCGGCGGCCTGATGGACATCGGCTGCTACGCCATCTCGCTCTCGCGGTGGCTGTTCGACGCCGAGCCGAAGCGGGTCCTGGCCCACGTCGAGGTCGACCCCGACTGGGGCGTCGACCGGACGGCTTCGGCGATCCTCGACTTCGGCGACGGTTCGGCGACGTTCACCTGCTCGATGGCCGTGTCGCCGCTCCAGGTGGTCCACGTCGTCGGGACCGAGGGCAGGATCGAGCTGGCCGAGGTCCCCTTCAACGCCCCCAACAAGGTCCCCTGCGCCCTGAAGATCCAGCGCGGCGACGGGGCGATCGACCGGGTCGAGGTCGAGACCTGCGACCAGTACACGATCCAGGGCGACGTCTTCTCCCGGGCGATCCTCGAAGATACCCCGGTCCCCACGCCGATCGTCGACGCGATCCGGAACATGGACGCCATCGAGGCGATCCTCGCCGCCGGCAAGTCGGGCGGATGGGTCACGCCGAACCGGACCTGACCGGCCGACCCCGGCCGTTTTTCGCGCGCCAGGCCGGTGCACCGGCCGCCCCGAGTCGTTAGGATGGGCCCGATCCCGCGAATCGACCCCATCCCGACGCCGCCGCCATCGGGGAGGCCACCGCGTTGAAGACCCGACCGCTGGGCCGGACCGGCCTGGAACTGCCCTGGCTGAGCTTCGGCGCCTCGTCGCTCGGCCAGGAATTCCGCACGGTCGACGTCGGCGAGGCGCTCCGGGCGGTCCGGGTGGCGCTCGACCTGGGGATGAACTTCATCGACACCTCGCCGTTCTACGGCCGGGGGATGAGCGAGTGCCTGCTCGGCGTCGCGCTCCGGGGCGTCCCGCGCGACAGCTACCTCCTGGGGTCCAAGCTCGGCCGGTACGACCGGGACCACTTCGACTTCTCGGCCCGCCGGGTCGTCGAGAGCGTCGACGTCAGCCTGCACCGGATGGGCGTCGACCACCTGGACATCATGCTCTGCCACGACATCGAGTTCGTCGAGATGTCGCAGATCGTCCAGGAGACCCTCCCGGCGCTCCGCGAGGTCCGCGACCGGGGGAAGGTCCGCTTCATCGGCGTCAGCGGCTATCCCATGGGGATGTTCCGCTATATCCTCGACCAAACCGACCTCGACGTGATCCTGTCCTACAACCACTACACGCTCCAGAACACGATGCTGGCCGGCCTCGTCCCCTACCTGAAGGAGAAGGGGGTCGGTATCATGAACGCGGCGCCGTTCTCGGCCCGGCTCCTGACCAACGCGCCGCTGCCGCCCTGGCACAAGGCGACCCCGGCCGTCCGCGAGGCCGCCCGCCGGGCCGCGGTTCATAGCGAGTCGCGCGGGGTGGACATCGCCCAGCTTGCCCTGCAATATTCGCTGGCCGACGAGGACCTGACGACCTGCGTCGTCGGGTCGGCGAACCCCGAGAACGTCCGGAAGTGGGCCGAGTGGGCCGACGCCCCGATCGACCGGGCCCTCCTCGCCGAGGTCCTGGAGATCCTCCGCCCGATCCACGACTGGCATTACACCGAGGGTCGCCCCGAGAACAACGACCCGCCCACCGAGCCCGGCGTCTGATGCAGAAGCACCGGAAAGGCCCCCGATGAAAGCCCTGCTCCTGGAGGCGCCCGAGAGCTTCAAGGGCATCGAGACCGACCCTCCCGCCGGGCCCGGCCCCGAGGAGGCGCTGGTCCGCGTCCACCGGATCGGGATCTGCGGGACCGACATCGGCGGATACCTGGGCAAGATGCCGTTCTTCAGCTACCCCCGGATCCCCGGCCACGAGCTGGGCGTGGAGGTCGTGGAGGTCGGCGAGGGGGTGGCCAACGTCCGGGCGGGCGACCGATGCTCGGTCGAGCCCTACATCAACGACCCGACCAGCTATGCCAGCCGCCGGGGGCACCCCAATTGCTGCGAGCGGCTGGAGGTGCTGGGGGTCCACCGCGACGGCGGGATGAGGCCGTATTTCGTCCTCCCGGCCCGCAAGCTCCACCCCTCGGTCGGTCTGACGTTCGACCAGCTCGCCCTGGTCGAGACCCTGGCGATCGGCTGCCACGCGGTCAACCGCGGGGCGCCCGTGGCGGGCGAGTCGTGCCTGGTCATCGGCGCCGGGCCGATCGGCCTGGCGACGCTCGAATTCGTCAAGCTGAGCGGGGCCCGGTCGATCGTCCTCGACGTCAACCGGGGCCGCCTCGACTTCTGCCGCGAGGTGATGGGCGTCGATTGCACGATCCTGGCGTCGGACTCCGTCGAGGCCGACCTCCGCGCGGCCACCGACGGCCACCTGCCCGACGTGGTGATCGACGCGACCGGCTCCGGCGGCTCGATGTCGGCCGCCTTCGGCCTGGTCGCGCCCGGGGGCGGGCGGCTGGTCTACGTCGGGATCACCACCGAGGAGGTGAAATTCCGGCACCCGACCTTCCACCGCCCCGAGGGGACGCTCCTCTGCTCGCGGAACGCGCTGCCGGGGGACTTCACCCGGATCATCGGACTGATCGAGGACGGCCGGATCGTCACGGCCCCCTGGATCACCCACCGATCGGGCTTCGACGAGCTGCCCGGCATCTTCCCGTCGTACACCCGGCCCGAGTCGGGCGTGATCAAGGCCATCGTCGAGGTCGACTGACCATGAAACCGCACCGGTTCGGCACCTGCCAGACGCTCGGCCTGGGCCCCAGCTTCGGGTTCGGCGACCGGATCGGCCTGGCCACGCCCGGGCACGTCGAGGCGATGCGCCGGGCCGGGTCGGGGATCGAGCCGATCTTCCCCCAGCAGTCGATCCGCGAGATGGTCCGGACCGGCCGGACCCCGCTCAAGGTCATGGCCGATGCGCTCATGGGTGCCGACGCGGCCGGGTGGACCGGCCGGATCGGGGCCGACGCCGACCACCTCAAGACGACCCAGGACGTCGACGCCACGGCCGAGGTCGGCTTCACCTTCTTCACCATCGACCCGTCCGACCACGTCGACGCCCACGCCGACGATTACGACGAGCCGGCCCTCCGCGATAAGTTCGCCGCCGTGGAGGACGAGGTCGACTGGCTGGGCGAATACCGGGGCCGGTCGATCAAGCTCCCGACCGGGATGGCCGTCGTCCTCGACGATCGGGCCTGCCTCCGGGCCGCCGTCAAGTACGGCAGGGCCCTGAACCACGCCCTCCGCCTGGCCGACCACATCAAGGAAGTCAGCGATCGGGCGGGGCGCGATCATGAGATCGAGCTGAGCGTCGACGAGACCGAGCAGCCGACCACGCTGGCCGAGCATTACCTCATCGCCGACCGGTGCATCGGCCGGGGGATGAAGCTGGTCAGCCTGGCCCCGCGTTACATCGGCGACTTCGAGAAGGGCGTCGACTACAAGGGCGACGTCGCCGCCCTGGAACGCTCGCTCCGCGACCACGCCGCGATCGCCGAGATGCTCGGGCCGTACAAGCTCAGCCTGCATTCGGGCTCCGACAAGCTGTCGATGTACCCCGCGCTGTCCCGGGCCACCCGGGGCCGATTCCACGTCAAGACCGCGGGGACGAGCTACCTGGAGGCGCTCCGGGTCGTCGCCCGCCACAACGAGAAGCTGTTCCGCCGGGTGATCGACTTCGCCCGGAGTCGATACGACCGCGACAAGGCCACCTATCACGTCTCGGCCGCGCTGGGATCGGCCCCGCCCGCCTCCGAGGTCTCGGATGGGGTCGACCTGGAAAAGCTTTACCTCGAACGGTGGTCCGACGTGCCCGAGGGGAGGGGGTTCACCGCCCCCGGCCGCCAGATCCTCCATTGCACGTTCGGGTCGACGCTGACCGACCCGGTGCTCGGGCCGGAAGTCCGGGGGGTCCTGGAGCGACACGTCGACACCTACACCGAGGTGCTGGCGGATCACTTCGCCCGCCACCTGAAGGCGCTCCGGGCGGGTCTCTGACCCACGACAGAGGGAACAATTGGACGGGTGATGGGAAGATCGCCGGCCTTGCCGGCCCATGGGCCATCGGATGATGCCGAAAGAGAGACGGTCGCGATGTCGGAACGCTTCCTGGAGCAACTTTTCGGCCTGGGAGGCCAGGTCGCCGTGGTGATCGGCGGCACGGGCGTCCTCTGCGGCGCCATGGCGCAAGGGCTCGCCCAGGCCGGGGCGACCGTGGTCGTCGCCGGCCGGGACGCCGCCCGGGGCGCGGCGCGGGTCGCCGAGATCGAGGGCCTCGGCGGCAAGGCGGCCTTCGCCCCGGTCGACGTGATGCGCCGCGAGTCGATCGAGGGCCTGCTCCGGCACTCGATCGACGCCCACGGCCGGGTCGACATGCTCGTCAACGGCGCCGGCGTCAACAGCGCGAGCCACTACCTCGACGCCGGGGATGAGGACTGGGACCGGGTGATCGATAGCAACCTGAAGGCCGTCCACTGGGGTTGCCAGGTCTTCGGCGGCTACATGGCCTCGGCCGGGGGCGGGGCGATCCTCAACGTGGCCAGCGTCTCGGCGCACCTGCCGCTCTCGCGGGTGTTCGCCTACTCGGCGTCCAAGGCGGCGGTGCTCAACCTGACCCAGAACGTGGCCCGGGAGTTCGCCCCGATGGGGGTCCGGGTCAACGCCATCAGCCCGGGGTTCTTCCCGGCCGAGCAGAACCGCAAGATCCTCGACCCGGCGCGGGTCGAGAAGATCATGGCCGGGACCCCGATGGCCCGCTTCGGCGAGCCCTCCGAGCTGGTCGGGGCCACGATCCTGCTCCTCTCCCGGGCCGCCGGGGGCTTCATCACCGGCGCCAACTATTACGTCGACGGCGGCTTCACGGCCATGCGGCTCTGAGAGGCTATCCGGGAATGAAAACGAGGAATGGCAAATGGTTTATGGCTGATAAATGGTCTCGGATCCGAACCGTGGACCCCGGAATTCGCCGGGCGTCTCGCACTTATCAACCATCACCGATATAGCATAACCCATTGCCCCGACCGGGAATCGTTCCCGGATAGGCTCTGAGAGGCTTCCCCCGATCGTCGACCTTGAGATCGAGCCGACCCGCCCCGGAGCCCATCCCGTGATCCGATCCGCCGTGACGATCAGCCTGGTCGAGGAAGCCCGGGGCGGCCCGTTCGTGTTCCATGGCGACCTGGCCGAGTCGTGCAAGAAGGCCCAGCGGTACGGCTTCGACGCCGTCGAGATCTTCCCGCCCGCGCCGGACGCGGTCGACCCGGCCCGGCTCCGGATCCTGCTCAACGACCACGGCCTGGCCCTGGCCGCCGTCGGCACGGGCGCGGGGTGGGTCAAGCACCGGCTCCACCTGGCGATGCCCGACCCCGATCATCGCGTGAAGGCCCGCGACTTCATCCGCTCGATCATCGACTTCGCCGGCCCGCTCCACGCCCCGGCGATCATCGGGTCGATGCAGGGCAGGAGCGGGCCCGGGATCGAGCAGCCGACGGCCCTGGGCTACCTGGCCGACGCCCTCGAACTCCTCGGCGAGCACGCCAAGCAATACGCCGTCCCCCTGATCTACGAGCCCCTGAACCGCTACGAGACCGACCTGGCCAATACGCTCGACGCGGGCGTGAAGGTGCTCCGATCGCTCTCGACGACCAACGTCGTCCTCCTGGCCGACCTGTTCCACATGAACATCGAGGAGATCAACCCCACCGAGGCGCTCCGGGCGTCGGGCCGGTACGTCGGGCACATCCACTTCGTCGACTCCAACCGACGGGCGGCCGGCCTCGGGCACCTCGACTTCCACCCGATCGCCCAGGCGCTCCAGGACATCGATTACGCGGGGTACGCCTCCGCGGAGGCCTTGCCGATCCCCGACCCCGACACCGCGGCCCGGCAGACCATGCACGCCTTCCGGTTCTATTTCCGGCCGGGCGAGACGATGGACTTTCAATAAAGGAGGGCCCGACCCGGGATGCTCAAGCACCTGCTGATCCACCCCAAGATCAACGAGGTCGTCGGCCGGGCCGGGCATCACGCCCGGATCCTGATCGCCGACGGCAACTACCCGGCGTCGTCCAAGAAGGGGCCCAACGCCGAGGTCGTCTGCCTGAACCTGATGCCCGGGGTCGTCACCTGCGCCCAGGCCCTCCGCGCCCTCCTGTCCGCCGTGCCGGTCGACGCCGTCAACACGATGGGCTACGAGACCGAAGGCCCCTACGCCCTGACCGAGGACCCGCCCGTCTGGGACGAATACCGGGCCGTCATCCGCGACGCCGGCCTCCCACTCGTGCTCGAACCGATCTTCAAGTGGGACTTCTACGAGGCCGTGGCCACGCCCGACCACGTCCTGACCATCCAGACCGCCGACCAGCAACGATTCGCCAACATCTTGCTGTCGGTCGGCGTCCGCATGGATTGACATGCCATGAGCACCATCGTCGACGCCCATCAGCACTTCTGGGACCTGGGCCGGCCATTCGACTACGCCTGGCTCGACGCCCCCGCGCTCGGGCCGATCCGGCGCGACTTCCTCCCCGACGACCTCGAACCGCTGATCCGGGCCGAGGGGGTGGACCGGACGATCTTCGTCCAGACCCAGCACGACCCCGAGGAGAACCGTTGGGCCCTCGGGCTGGCCGAGCGCCACCCCTCCCTGGCCGGGGTGGTCGGCTGGGTCGACCTGGCGTCCCCGGACTGCGAGCGGCAGGTCGTCGAGGCCCGGTCCGACCCGAAGTTCGTCGGGGTCCGCCACGTCGTCCAGGACGAGCCCGACGATGATTTCCTGATCCGCGACGGCGTCCTGCGCGGGCTGCGGGTCCTGGAGCGGCACGGCGTCCCGTTCGACCTCCTGCTGCACGTCCGGCATCTCCGGCACGTCCCCACGCTCGCCCGGTCGATGCCCGACCTGCCGATGGTCATCGACCACCTCGCCAAGCCCCGGATCCGGGACCACCGGGTCGACGACTGGCTCCCGATGTTCCGCGAGGCCGCCCGATTCCCGAACGTCTCCTGCAAGCTCTCGGGGATGGTGACCGAGGCGGACTGGGCCCGATGGACCGTCGACGACCTCCGGCCCTACGTCCAGGCCGCCCTGGAATGCTTCGGCCCGGATCGCCTGATGTTCGGCTCCGACTGGCCGGTCTGCGAGCTGGCCGCGCGCTACGGGGAGGTCCGCCGGGCGCTGGTCGACGCCCTCGGCCCGATCTCCGGGCCCGAGCGAGGGGCGATCTTCGGGGGGACCGCGACCCGTTTCTACCGACTCCCCTGAGGATTCCCGCGCGATGGGCGAGGGTCCGGCCCCGGGCCCTCGGTCAGTTGAGGTTCGGGTCGGCCGGGAGGTCGCGGAGGCCGAGGAATTCGGAGAGCTTCCGGGAGTTGATCGCGCCGACGACGACGTCCCAGAGTTCCTTCGTCCCGGTCCAGAAGACGTGGTCGCGGGTGGCGGGGAGCGTCAGCCAGGAATCGACGCCGAACTCCCCTTCGAGCTGGCCGGGGCCCCATCCCGCGTAGTTGGCGATGATCATCGAGGGCTCGGTCCGGCCCATGATCACCTCGCGGACCTTGGAGACCTCGACCGCGTTGTAGAGGCCGGGGAAGATCTCCTGGTCGGACAGATCCTCGACCTCATGGAGGACCATCAGCGGGCCCGAGACCGGCCCGCCCAGGTTCAGGGCCTTGTCCCAATCGAACGGCTCGGAGAAGACCGTCTCGGCGATGTCGGCGACCGTCGCCTCGGTCGGGCGGTTGATGACGACGCCCGCCGCGCCCTCCTCGGAATGATCCAGCATCAAGATCACGGTCCGGGAGAAGAAGGACGACGTCAGGCTCGGAGACGCGATCAGGAGGTGGCCTTTCAAAAATCTCATCGTCAGTCCTCGGTCCGCGATCGTCCGGTCACCGGCCGCGCTGCTCGGGCTTCTCGTGATTCTCGCCGCGACCCCCCCGCCCCGCAATCCTCCCGGGTGGGCCGGCGGCCTGCCGTCGCGAACGGCGGGCCTTTCGCCGGGAAAGCGGCCTTCCGTCGGGTAATTCCCACTTTCCCGACGACCCCCTCGACGAATCGGGGCGGCGCCCGTATCATCCGTATGACAATCGTAAAAGGGTCGCGAGGATGAACGGGGGCGAGGCCGTGGCCACGAGCGAGTCGGGTCCATCCGGCGCATCGGTCACGCTCGACCGGTTGATCGCGCTGAACGACGAGATGGCCGCGCTGGTCCGGGCCGGGGTGCCGCTGGAACGCGGGCTCGTCCGGGCCGGCGAGGACCTGGGCGGCCGGCTCGGCGCGATCGTCAACGCCGTGGGAGCCCGGCTGGCGGAAGGCGAGCGGCTGCCGGAGGCCCTGGAACGGTCGGGCCACGCGCTGCCCCGGATCTATCGGGCCGTGGTCGAGGCCGGGCTCCGGTCGGGCCGGCTCGCGTCCGCCCTGGAAGGGATGGCGGACCTGGCCCGAGGGTACGCCGAGGCCCGGAGGGCGGCCGGGATGGCCCTGCTGTACCCGATCATGGTCCTGTCGCTCGCCTATGGCCTGTTCCTGCTCTTCGTCGTCCAGATCGCGCCCCGGTACGCCGAGGGGTTCGCCGTGCTCCGGCTCCCGCCCATGAGGCTGCTCGACGGGTTGACCCGGATGGGGGAGACCGTCGCCATCTGGGGGCCGATCGCCCCGGCCTTGATGGCGGTCCTGCTGGCCCGATGGGCCTGGTCGGGCCGATCGGTCGCGCTCGACGCGGGGCCGATGGGGGGGCTGCTCGGCCGGTTGCCGGTGATCGGGCCGATGATCCGCTCGTTCCGGTCGGCCCAGTTCGCCGAACTCCTCGCACTCCTGATCGATCACCGGGTCCCACTCGACGAGGGGATCGTCCTGGCCGCCGAGGCCTCGGGCGATCGGGCGACCCGCCGGGCGGCCGACGCCCTCGCCGAGGGCCTCCGCCGCGGCGAGGGTCCGGCGGCCCCGCGAGGGCCCGGGTCGGGGTCGATCCCACCGCTCCTCGCCTGGACCGTGACGGCGGGCCGTCTCCAGGGCGACATCCCCGCCGCGCTCCGCCATGCCGCCGCGAACTACCGACGCAAGGCCGAGGCGAGGGCCGAGGTCCTCCGGACCGCCCTGCCGACGCTCCTGATGCTCGGGCTCGGCGCCGGGGCCGTCCTGCTCTACTCGCTGCTGGTCTTCGTCCCGATGACGACTCTCTGGGACGAGATCGGCACCCCTCCTTCGAACTGAGAGGCCGGCGGGCCAACATGCAGGACGGGGGGATTTGAATCGCCAAGATCGCCAAGGCAAGATGAAGTAATAAGAGGCAATAAAATCAAAAAAACTTGCAGGAATTTTTATTTGTGACTATTTTCTATCTCACGTTTTGACTCATTTTTCCTCACTCTTCTTCCTCTCCTCCCTCTCCTTCGCCCTTGGCGATCTTGGCGTCTTGGCGGTTCAAATCCCCCGTCCTGTGCGGTGAGATTCCCTTCCTGGGCGACCGATGCCGAACTTCCGCAACATCTCGGGCCGTGAATCGGTCGAGCTGGTCGAGCAGCTGGTGTCGCTGACGCGGTCGGGCCTCCCGCTCCCCTCGGGCCTCCGGGCGGCCGGCGAGGAGCTGGACTCCCGGCCGCTCCGCGCGACGTTCCTGGAGCTCGCCGGCCGGATCGACGCCGGGGAGGGCCTGGGCGGGGCCCTGGCCTCGGCGAGCGGGCGGTTTCCTGCCCACCTCCGCGGCCTGGTCCTGGCCGGTGCCCGATCGGGGCGGCTGGCCGACGTCCTCGGCGAGTACGTCCGGACGGCCAACCTCGCCGCCGAGCTGCGCCGGAAGTGCTGGTCGGCCCTGCTCTACCCGATGGCGTCGCTGGCGGCGGTCCTGGGGATCGTGGCCTTCGTCTGCCACATCGCCGCCTCGGAGGTCGAGGGCCTCATCGACGGGCTGAACGGGATCTCCGGGCCCGGGAAGCCGGCGGAGGTCGAGGTCGTGGTCCTGGTCCTGGTCACCCGGTTCATCGATCGATTCTGGCCCGCCTTCGCGATCGGGGCGATCGGGGTGGCGGCCGCGACCTGGGCGGTCATGAGGATCGCGATGACGCCCGCCCGGCGGCGTCGATTCCTCTGCGGCATGCCGATGATCGGCCCGATGCTCCGGTCCGCCTCGCTCGCGGAGTTCTGCCGCCTGCTCGCCATGCTCCTGGAGGCCGAGCTGCCGCTCCCCGCCGCCCTGGAGCTGGCCGGCGCCGGGATCCGGGACGCCGACGTGGCCGAGGCCTGCGGCCGGATGGGCCGGGCCGTCGAGTCGGGCGAGTCGCTCGCCGGGGCCCTCCGGCACTGGGGGTCGATCCCCGCCGGGCTCGGCCAGCTCCTGGGCTGGTCCGAGGCCCACCGCGACCTCCCCGGGTCGCTCCGGATGGTTGGCGACATGAGCGAGGCCCGGGCCCGGTCCCAGGGGAGCTTCGCCGCCAGCGTCCTGTCGACCCTGCTGGTCCTGATGACCTTCTGGTGGATCGGCTTCGCCGTCGCCGCGCTCTACCTGCCGACGTGGACGACGATCGATCGGAGCCTGAGATGACCGGGGACGATCGGAAATCGACCGGTTGGGACGGGCCGGAGCCCCCGGTGCGCGCCCGGGACGGGAGGGCGGGTCGGCTCCCGCGCCCCGGCCTCCGCCATCTGATGCTGGTGGTGGTCTACTTCGCGTCGGTGTTCTGGGCGGCGAGGAATGCGGTCCAGACCGGCGGCACGGCCCATCTGATCCTGCTGGGGGTCCTGATCGGCCTGGGGATCACGGCCCTCGGCCTCCTGGTGGCCTTGCGATCGGGGCGGTTCTCGGTCCTGGGGTGGATCGCCTTCGTCGTCGGCATCGCGGCGCTGCAGGTCGCGACGATGGGCTACATCGCCGTCGCCTCGCTGCCCGTCGTGGTCGGGGCGATCGTGTACCTGGGCCTCCGGCGGAGGTCCACGAACCAGGATGCCTTGCTCTGGGTCCTGAACGCCGCCGCCGATCGGGGGATGCCGCTGGCTCCCGGAGTCGCGGCGTTCTCGGGTCAGGTGACCGGCGTCTTCCGCATCTGGGCGGGGTCGCTGGCCGAGCTGCTCCGGCGGGGATCGTCGCTCCCCGAGGCGGTCGAATCGGTGCCGAAGGTCGTCCCGGCCGGGTCGGCGATCCTGATCCGGATGGGGTGGGAGTCGGGGAACCTCGCCTCCGGCCTCGGCGAGGCGACCCGGGCCCGGGCCCGGCAGCTCCCGACCCTCCGGATCGTCGGGACCCGGGTCGCTTACTTTTGCTGGCTCGTGATCGTCGCCGAGTCGGTCGTGGGTTATGTGAGCTACCGGGTGACGCCCCGCCTGGAGGCCATCTTCCAGGACTTCGGGGTCGGCCTGCCCGAGGTGACGGCCCGCGTCTTCCACGCGGCCCGATACCTGGAAGAGTACGGGTTCTTCTTCGTCCTGCCCCAGCTCGCGTTCTTCCTCTACCTCCTGATCGCCTTCCTCGGCTCGGGGAGCCTGGGCGTCCCGGGATTCGACCGGCTGTTCCGCCGCCACCACTCGATCCTGATCCTCCGGGCGCTGGCGGTGGCCGTGGAGTCGGGCCGGCCGATCGGCCCGGCGCTGGAGACCCTCGCCGGATCCTATCCGAGGGGTTGGGTCCGACGGCGGCTCGCCCATTCGAGCTTGGACGCCCGAAACGGGGTCGACTGGGTCGACGCGCTGCACGCGAGCGGGCTGATCTCGGCGGGCGACGCCGGGGTCATGGTCTCGGCCCAGCGGGCGGGCAACCTGCCCTGGGCGCTCCGCGAGCTGGCCGAGTCGGGCGAACGTCGCCGGGGCTACCGGCTCCAGGCCCTGACGCAAATCTCCTTCGCGATCGCGGTGCTCGCGATGGGCGGGCTGATCTTCGTGATCTCCGTGGCCTACTTCGTCCCCCTGACCCGCCTGATTTCGAGGTTGGCGGAATGATCGCATCCCGATCCCGTGCCCGGCGCGATCGCCGGGGCTTCGGCATGATCGAGCTGGCGGTGGCCGGGATCCTGGTCGCGGCCGGGATGACCGCGACCGTCCAGGTGGTCGGCTGGGTGGTCGTCGAGCGGCGGGCCGTCGAGCGCCGCCAGCGGGCCCTGGTCGAGGCGTCGAACCTCCTGGAGCGGATCGCCGCCCGCCCCTACGACGAGATCACGCCCGAGGCCGCAGGACGGTGCCGGCTGGCCGGCCCGACGGCCGACTTCCTCCCGGGCGCGACGCTCTACCTGAAGGTCGACACCTCGACAGATGCGCCGGGGCGGAAGAAGATCGCCGTCGAGATCCGATGGCGCGACCGATCCGGCCGGCCCGAGGCGCCCATCCGGCTGGTCGCCTGGACTTATCGGCATGGGAGGCACTCGCGATGACGGCGACGGCGACGGCGACGGCGCGGCGACGCGGCTTCACGTTGATCGAGATGGTCGCGGTGATCACCATCCTGGGCACCCTGCTCGGCCTCTGCGCGGGGACGATCCACCTCCTGATGAGGCTCGACCGCTCCGGTCGGGCCGCCTCGGAGGAGGCCGCCGACCTGGCCCGGCTCGCCCGCGACTTCCTCGGCGACGCCCACGCCGCACCGCCAACCGACCCCGCCGGCCGGTCGCCCGACCGGATGACCCTGGACCTCGGCGACGGCCGGACGGTCGAATACCAGGTCCGACCCGGCGACCTTCTGCGGACGGCCCGCGAGGGGGACAAGGTCCGCCGCCGCGAGGTCTACCGCCGGCCGTCCCGGACCTCCGCCCGGCTCGACGTGACCCCCGACGGCCCCCGATCGATCGCGGCCCTGATCCTCGACCGCCCGGCCGACGGGCCCGACGGCTCCCTGTATCGCGACTACCGGATCGAGGCCGAACTCGGCAAGGACCGCCGCTTCATCCCGAGGTCCCCATGATTAGACGCCCCATCGGCCCCGGAGTCCCGGCGGACCGGGCCGATCCCCGCCGGGGCCTGGTCTCGGTCGCCGCCCTGATCGGCCTGATCATCATCGGCCTGGTCTGCGCCGGGCTGCTCAAGGTGGCCACCGGCCGGCGCTCCGAGGTCGCGACAGAGGAGCGTCGGCTCCAGGCGGACTGGCTGGCGGAGTCGGGCCTGGAACGGGCCTCGGCCCGGCTGGCCGAGCCCGGCGATTATGCCGGAGAGACGTGGGAGGTCCCCGCCGAGGATCTCGGGGGCCGGGGCGCCGGGACCGTCGCGATCCGGGTCGAGCCGATCGCCGACCGGCCGGGCCGTTGGCGAGTCCGGGTCCGGGCCGATTACCCGTCCGGTTCGGCCCTCCGGGCGCGTCGGACCCGAGAGATGATCCTGCAAGTCACCCCCAACCGAGGTAATCTCCCATGATCCGGCGATCGCGTCCCCTCCGGGCCTTCACGCTGATCGAGCTGCTGGTGGTCATCGCCATCATCTCCGTGCTGGTGGGGATGCTCCTGCCGGCGGTCCAGGCGGCCCGCGAGGCCGCCCGCCGCGTCCAGTGCGTCAACAACCTGATGCAGATCGGGATCGCCGTCAAGAATTACGAGGCCGCCCACGAGTCGCTCCCCTCGGGCGTGGTGAATCCCACCGGCCCGATCGTGGAGGCGCCGATCGGTTACCACTTCAACTGGGCCGCGCAGCTGCTCCCGTACCTCGACGCGAAGCCCGTTTATCGCCATCTCGACTTCAACAAGGGCGTCTACCAGCCCGAGAACGGGACCGCCCGGGCGGTGATGCTGGGCGTCCTGCTCTGCCCGTCGAACGTGGGGCCGGCGCGGATGACGCCGATCGGCCCGAATCCGCCGGTCGGCGGCGATCCCGCCCTGACCAGCTATGCGGGCTGCTACCACGACGTCGAGGCGCCCATTGATGCCAGCAACAAGGGGGTCTTCTTCCTCAACGGCCGGATCCGCTACGAGGACATCGAGGACGGGGCCTCGCAGACGATCTTCTTCGGCGAGAAGATCCCCGACCCCACCGAGCTGGGCTGGGCCTCGGGCACCCGGGCCACGCTCCGGAATACCGGCACGCCGATCAACCGGATGCCGCCGGTCGCCCCGCCGGCCACCCCCCCGGGCGCCCCCGCCGACGACACCAATCCCGCCGACGGCGCCGCGGCCACGGCCCAGGCCGTCAAGAAGGGCGGCGAGGCCAGGACCACCCTGGTCGGGGGTTTCGGGAGTCGCCACCCGGGCGGGGCGAACTTCGGCTTCGGCGACGGGAGCGTCCGGTTTCTCCGATCCAGCATCAATCCCCGGATCTTCCAGCTCCTCGGCAATCGGGCCGATGGGGACCTCGTGGGCGCCGACGCGTACTGATCGACGAACCCCAGGGGTCCCGCCATGTCCCGTCGCCCGACCGGCTTCACGATGATCGAATTGATGGCCGTGGTCGCGATCATCGGCGTCCTGATCATGCTCCTGCTGCCCGCCGTCCAGTCGGCCCGCGAGGCGGCGCGTCGCTGCCAATGCGTCAATAACCTGATCCAGCTGGGGATCGCCGCGGGGAACTACGAGTCGACGCACCGGGTCCTCCCCCCCGGCGCGGTCGACGTCGCCGGGCCGGTCGTGGAGTCGCCGGCGGCCTACCAGTTCGGCTGGATCGCGCAGGTCCTCCCGTTCCTGGAACAGAAGAACGTCCATCGCCACCTCGATTTCAACGTCGGAGTCTACGGCGCCGGCAACCTCACCGCCCGGTCCGTCTCGATGAATGTCCTGCTCTGCCCGTCGGCAAGCTACGGGAGGAACTCGTCCCGGGCGTTCACGACCGGCCTGGCTAATTCCCAGGGGAACATCCCCGGCCCCGCATCATCCAGCTACGCGGCCTGTCACCACGATCTCGAAGCCCCCATCGACGCGAACAACAACGGGGTCTTCTTCCTCAACAGCCGGATCCGGACCGACGAGATCGAGGACGGGGCCGGATTCACCATCTTCTTCGGCGAGAAGCACACGGGCGGCGACGAGCTGGGCTGGGCCTCGGGCACCCGGGCCACGCTCCGGAATACCGGCACGCCGATCAACCGGACCTCGCTCGATCCGACCAACCTGGTCCCCTTCATGGCCGGCACCCAGGAGATTGCCACGGTCTCCGGTGAGGCCATCCCCGGGCCCGGGCTTACACCCCGTCCCCCGACCCCGATCGCAGTCGGCGGCTTCGGGAGCGACCACAAGGGCGGGGCCAACTTCGCGTTCGGAGACGGCTCGGTCCGTTTCGTCTCCGCCTCGATCCACCCCCGGATCTTCCGACTCCTGGGAAATCGGGCCGACGGCGAGCCGATCGGCAACGACCAGTTCTGATCGACGGGGCCCGGGGGTCCCCGGCCGGGCGTCCGGAGACGGCCCCGACGATCCGACGGATGAAGCCAGGGCCCAAAAGGCCCCGATCCGGGCAATCTCCCTTGCCGTCCGGCCGGTGGCTCTGCTATTTTCAAACGCCGGAAGAGACGAAGCTCCGCGACGCCACAGGACTGTTCATGGCCCTCGTCGATCTCGACCCCCGCGAGGTCCGCCCGCAAGACGTCGAGATGATGGGCCTGGCCCTGGAGCTGGCCCGGGCCGCGGCTGCGATCGGCGAGGTCCCCGTGGGAGCGATCGTCGCCCTCGAAGGCCGGATCATCTCCCGGGCATTCAACTTGAAGGAGACGCTTCTCGATCCCACGGCGCATGCCGAGCGGCTGGCCCTGACCCTCGCGGGGCGGGCCCTGGGTTCCTGGCGGCTCGACCGCTGCACAATCTACGCGACACTGGAACCTTGTCCCATGTGTGCCGGGGCGATCGGCCAGAGCCGGATCTTCCGCCTCGTCTACGGGGCGGCGGACCCGAAGGCCGGAGCATGCCGGAGCCTGTATCGCCTGGTCGACGACCCTCGCCTCAACCATCGGGTCCATCAGACCGCGGGAGTCCTCGCCGACGATTGCGGATCCTTGCTGTCCGAATTCTTCCGAAAGAGAATGGTCCCCGAGACGAACAAACCCCGGAGGGGTGCCTGAGTGGCCGAAAGGGCCGGTCTCGAAAACCGGTGTTGGTGCAAGCCAACCGTGGGTTCGAATCCCACCTCCTCCGCTGCCTATCCTGGACAAACCCGGACAGACGACGACAACCCCCTGAGAACCAGGGGGTTGTGTCGTTTGATAGCCTCCCATCTCGGCCGATCTCGGGAAGGCTGCTCCGGCCATCCACGGACAAGTCAGGTCCGTTTTGGACACCCCGAGGTGCAAACTCGGGTGCAAACTTTCCTAAAGAAATTTTATATCAGTACTCGATCTAAGAGCCCGTTTCGTCGGGCCTCTGTCGGGCAATTCGTCCATCGGCTCCGCCATCCTCCACCCGGCTTGAACCCCTCGCATCCCATCCAGGTTCTCCCCAAGACCGACCGTGATAAATCTCCGGACTGACCATCAACCGCGAAAAATCTTCCCTTCCGCTTGAGTTGCTCCTAATGGGGTCATAATCTACCACGAATGACCCATATGGGAGCAATGCTCCGGTAAGGGACATCGAGGCGAATTCCTGGCCGTCGTGGGGAAGGTCTATCCCCGGGAAGGTCGGGCTTTGGAGGGGGCAAGCCTCAGGGCTAACGCATCTTAATCCCTGGCTTTTTTAGGCTTCAGGGGAGGCGGCACAGTCCGAAAGCGTCCAAAAATCGAGACTCCAAACCCTGAATTCCTCGAATTTCCCGGCAATTTTAGATGCGTTGGCCCTGCCAAGGGACGAGAGCGTCCGTCTCGTAAACCCCTTTATGTTCCCCTGTGTCGTCCTCTCAAAGAGTTTGCGGGGCGTTTGGGTAACTCACCTCAGGTGTTTGTCGAAGAAGCGGGCGACATTTTTCACGGCGTTATCGACCTGGGTAGGCTGGTCGTAATAATCGAAGTGAGTTCCGTCAGTCCAAATGAGTTCCTTCGGACCTTTCAGCCCCGCATAGAACTTCTTCGCTTGGTCGGGGAAAGCACTTCCATCCGAATGAACGACCATCGAGGGGACGCTAATTCCCGAGGCCTTACTGACCGGGTCGAAGTCCAGCCAGTTCTCCCAGAACATGACGGCAGACTCGTTTTTGTACTCGGGGACGTTGCCCCGTTTCTTGTTCAGGTAGTAATCGAACGAACCCGCCGGGCCGAAGTTGACCGCCGATTGGTCGACTTCACTGTAGGCTGGGACGATGGTTTCCTCAGCGGTCTTCTCGTATTTCAATCTCGCGGCTTCGCCCGCTTGACGTCGCTCGGCAACTCCCGCTTCACCGAACATGAGCTTGAAGAGAGATGGGTCGGGCAGGAATGCGGCGACCGTTGCCATCGCCTTGATGCGACCATCATCGGCAGCCAGATAGGCCGCGTTGCTGGCCGAGGTGCAGACCCCGACCATGCCCACGGCTTGAACGTAGGGTAGGCCCGTCAGGTACGAGACGGCGGCCTTCAAGTCGCTCAGCTTATCTGCGGGAGGTACTTGGTTACCGGGCTTCTGACCGCTTGGCCATAGCGTTTGGTCCCCCCGCTCGTGTAAAACACTCGTTATGGATGGCAAGCCACCCACTTACGAGCAACTCGTCGATCTGACCCAGCGTCAGG
>JAABUK010004108.1_pt1 | contig 24016 bp, 32 predicted proteins | sample 5559141 | NCBI WGS metagenome assembly JAABUK01 (sample SAMN10711869, study PRJNA513367) | rock metagenome | isolation source: Antarctica rocks | place: Antarctica: Victoria Land, Pudding Butte nord | collected 2016-01-03
CGTTGAAAGACATCACGAATACGCTCACACCGCTGTTCAGATTCGGACCAGCAAGTCAGACAATGCATCGCTTGCTCCGAGACCAAAGCTGCCCCGTGATAGCAAAATTGCAGTTTGAACAGAGCTTAAACCCTCAGGACTGGTGGGTAGGTTTCTTGACACAGGACTCTTGAATATTGAGAGCACTGCTAATCCATGGGCTACTTGAAACTCGTGTAGTTTGTACATTCTCGACATCACACAACTCATGCTCAAGCTTCGAAGCTTGTGTTCAGCAGTTCAGGGCACATTGGAGCAAGAACACTGCCCAAAATTTGTAACAATCCAAGTGGTCTCAACAAGAATGGAGGCAGTCCCACTAGCTGGGACATCATATTCGGCTTGCCGATGGCAGCAGGCTACACGCCTGATTCTATTTCAGCCTGAAGCTCTTCGCCCAACAGCCTGTACTCCTCAGAATTCCTGATCATCCAGTGCCTCTGTTTGATGAAGTGCAGACAAAGTTCTCTCAGCTGCCCTGCTTGATGATGGTCAGCTACAGTCAGGAGACTACAGCAATTCTCTGTGTCTAGCATCTTATGCAGAGCCATCTCTGCAACACAGACCAGATGCTGCACGTCATACATGCAAGCCATCACCAGCAGCTCAAGGGCATCTCCCAGCTCAGCGTGCCCAGCTGCCCATGTCACACTCCCAGTGTAGAAGTACTCCAAGAAAAGCACAGCTGTGTTGTAGGAAGGATGCACACTGCAGGCGTCACAGCCTAGGCTCTCATCAATGGCTATGGGCTTGCTTGAGGCTGACCAAAGGGGGTTCCAGTGCTTTGCAAGCACTGGGCAAGCGCTTGCCACAACCAGCTTGTGAACCAGGATCTCTTGCTGGCCAGTCAACACTACTGCATCTGGGTAAGCTTCTGGGTTGTTGAACTTGCCCTTCAAGTACTGGGCCACACTTGTGCTGGCTGTGACTGGGTTGGCATGCAGCTGCACAACAGCTGGGGCACCATCATGCAAATCTGTGACCTTCAGCTCATCAATGAGCCATCTCTTGACGCGTGGCTCTTGGCTGAGCAGTCTCAGCAGCTCTTGAGGCACCTGGTACCCTGCAAGGCACGAGACATTCAAATTCTGGCAATAACCCGGTAATCAAGTATACAGAGCAGTTTTCACAGTCGAGAAGATCATGGCAACAGCTGTGTTGCAGCTGCATGCAACACCAGCATGCAAACCTGCCAGAACACATGACATGGACATGAACATGACTGCAACAGACCACATGAATCTGGCATATGCAAGTGCATCATACTAAGCATGCAAAACTGCCCTTTGACTTGTGATCTGGCATGTGGTGTAAGCATGCGGAAGAAGAGGAGAGGAACACACAAGAGCAAGAGCCAATGCCCCCTCACGGGGTCGGGCCTTAGTCTCAGCAGGAGTCGCTAGCAACCATCGGGGAAGCCTTGTATGTTAGGCCTATCACGACTAAATCAAAAAGAGGAGAAGACGAGTAGCAAGGCTACCTGAACATCATGCTTGACAACAGTGTACGCTGCAATGGTCTGTAGCAGTGGCAGGAACTGCGCAGAATCATATGTGATATCAGATCCCAAGATCAGGTCAGGTTGCAGCTTGGCTGGGCCATAGGGATGATCTGATAGACAGCATCCCCACTGCAATACGCACAGTGCCTGAATGCTGCCTGCAGCACCCTGTGCAAGTTTGTTTCAGTAAGCTTGCCAATGCAGATTTGCAAGGCGTGACTATACACAGCAACTGGCAGCAGTTCTGTTGACATCAGCCAGAACTTTAGCAGGGCAGAGGACATAGACACGGCAGTCAGGCCTGTAGCTGCATATGTCACAATCACAGAAGGGCGGATGGCAGGCACAGAGGAAAGTCACAGGTAGCACTGTTGTACCTGGGCAGTCTAGAAGGATTTGTTCATTTGCCTCTGTGTTGATCTGCATGAGCTGCATCATCTCTGCCATGTCTGACAGCACAACATTGGCACCGCTCAAAGCTGCTGCCTGCGCATAAAGAAGACCATTGGCCAAATGTGAGAGCGATCTGACTATCTCAGGGCAGACTCAGTCAACCTGCATACCTGACCAGCTAGACCTAGACCTGCCCCAAGCTCAAGCACGCGTTGATGTCTCAAGGCGGACGGATGTTGTATACAAAGGAAAGACACCAGCTCGTGGGCTGATGTCCATACTCCGTTTCCGATATGTTGGCCCAAGACGTTGTCTGGGTCCGAGATCACCTGTAACTGCTGATTATGGCCTGCGTCCAGAGCATAACGCAGAAACTTTTCTCTGCCCTGCATGTCTGCAGCGTGTGTGGACGAGCAGATTGTGTGTAAGTATTGACCCGCATATTGGCTGCACGTTCAACATTCGCAGGTGCGTCGAGACCAGCAATCAGTCAGGGCATGAGTCACTGCCAGTTTTGATGAGACACTGACCAGTTGCAATGTTACATGCAGCATAGCTGAAGCATTGCATTGCATTGAGGACTGACGCGCTGCCTCTTCCTTGAACGCAGTTGTACTAGGGCTGCGTCAGTCGAAGTCGGTGTACTCTGCAGTCAAATGGTCACAATGGATGCAAGCGACTTTGCAAAAGCATTGCTTGCAGCAGTTGCTGCAGCTCTCATTATAAAGTGCGATTAATCCAATGTTGGCAAAATTGATGTCATCTAATATTGACAACAATCTGTTGCACAGGCATCAAGGGCCAAGTACCCAATAGCCAATGTGCATGAACTCTATTTGGAACACAATCTCAACTCAATGCATTCATGGTATCAATTCAATTTCAACTCAATGTGTTCATGAAATATAGCTCAATACATATAGCAGACAACATCTACATCATCTTTTATAGTCTTGAAAGCACCAAAGATGCTAGCTGTTTGAACACAGTTGACAGGACTGCATGCATGCATATGCAGGCTTTATACTATCACCCTTGCATGATGTGTTGAAGCCTGCTCATAAAGCTGAAAGCACCACTGGACAACTTTGAAGGTTTTAGATATGGCAGGGGTGTGTCACTCAGAGCTGAAGATGGACGAGACCAGAACAATGTTGAATCAAAGATCCTGCCATCGCCTTGTAGATGCGATGTAGTTTGAGGTCCCTGGAATTCTCCATAAATATAGAGACCACAATGATCGTACCTGGGAGACCTGCCCTGGTCATTCTGACAAGAAGTTGCACTGACTTGCTGGAATGTCTCAGTTGCCCAGTTTGTATCTGCACAGCCATAATTTTGTACATACTCTTTGTAATCACAGACTGCAGGGTCTTGCACAAACGGAATGTCGGCAGGACAGGCATAGACAAGATTGTGGCACAAGGCGAACATGCCCATCTTGCTCATGTCCTGATGGCACTCAAGACCCCAGTTGTTGGCTGCCTGCCGTGCATCGTGAGTGATGTCAAACAGCTTCTGCACTGCGCTAACCCTGCATAGATGTGCATTGTTGCTGAAGCCTGCAGTGTGAGTTAGCGGAATAGGGACACGGGTATCTTGCACCACGCATGGGCTGTCAAAAAGGATGCCCGTGGTGATGCGCTTGTTGAATCTGATGTAGTTGATCCAATCATGACCTCGACACAGAGCCAACAGCTCCATTGCAGAGTGTTTGATGTTTGTGTATTCAAACATCCAGTCATCCTCCACAAACATAAGGTAGCTGCACCAATTTTCCTCCTCACACTTCCTGAGAGACCTGTGGTAGGTCTCTGCTATACCTCGGCTGAAGCGCATGGAGAACCTGACCCAATAATAGTCACGACTGACCTCCTCAATCAATCTTTGCAGGTTGTGCAGGACACCTTCCAATATGTCAATATGTTCCTCAAAGCTGCTGGCATCAACCCAAATGTATGCTTCCAACGGCTCTCGAGGAGTCTTATCGAATTGGCCAAAGAAAGCGTACAGATAACTTGTGATTGCAAGCTTATATAGGGTGATGTCTGTTCCCACTGTTGCTCTGTACACACCATGTATGACAAGTGCGATGGGGAACCTAGCTTCCCTGGCGTCTTCTTCGTCTCCGGCGAGAGCATACGTCAGCAACAGCATAAACATTGCTGCTCTGAGGAGCTGTCTCATGTCCGCAGCTTTAGAAGGCGGGTGTGGAAGTATCCCGTTATACACCGGGTCTGCAAAAGATTCGCAGTCAAACGCATGACCACGTCAGCGAACCTTTATTACAGGAGAAATAACGAGCTTGCCGAGTACCTGTCGCGCTCGAGCTGGAGGTATGATCGCGCGCAGGCTGTGCAAGCAGAATAGCTCATAGCTTTATCATATGTAAACACCTCCGGCACCGTGTCACATAGCTCAACCGAGCGGCATCACCAGCACCATAACCTGCTGCTAAAAGCATGCAACAGCTTGCTCGGAATGCGTAACGGTTCCCCTGCGCAATTGGTCCATTGCGCGATCAATCCCCGCAACGAGGTCGATCGAGAAGTGAAGAAGATGGATGGGATCAGCACCATTAGTCAGAGGTCATCAGTTCATGGGTGGGATGCCACAGATCACTATCGAAGACGGAGCAACAGTGCGACATTGACCCATGCAGATATAAGGCAGCATGCGCTCAGGGCGTGAGCCTTCGACTCCGCATTTCGAGCACGCTGTTTTGAAGCAAGTCGCTGGTAGTAGTTCAACCTCACAGCTCGATCTCGCAAGCTGTGTCGTGGCTTTCGGCAAACCTCTCGAGCTTATTGCTGGGAGCGGATGCATTGTGATGGACGATCAAGTGCATGCCCATAGCGGGTGCTCGAATGCAACTCTAGCAAATGACCGAACCATACACGTGTATGCAGCCTCTCCGCAACTTGTCCGATGTACCCCGCAAGCAACGGCTGATCAGCAGCCCTCATCAGCCAGGAGTTGCACAAAATGACGGACGGCATGGTTCGATTGGAAGCTGCGAAAGTATTGGCCAAGCTTCCGACCCAGGCTGAGAGTGCAAAAGGGGTTGTTCTGCGTTTCGACTTTGTGAACAACCACGACACAAGAGTAGGCATCCAATGCCTGGCGTCGCAGATGTGGTTCGGCTGCTGAGGGCGGCAAATTCACCAAATCCGTGATTTTGCCGCAGGTTGCTATGTATGTGATCTTTGCTACGGCACTTGCCGGATTCATCATTCTGTTGGTGCAGTTCGTTGATCTTCTGACAAAGGTGCTGAAAATCTCGTGAACACGTGGCCTGCAGTCCCAAAGTCTGCAAGCACAAGGACTGTGTGCATATGCTTCGTGGATGCAACTATGGCTAAAGCACAATTTGCATCGTGTGCAGGATCCCAGCACACATCGCTTTCAAAAGAACACAGATTATGTCTGGAACGTGTCTGTTGGAGGTCTGTGCTTGGTACTGATGACTGCGGTATTGAGCGTGTTTGCATGCCGTGTGTTCAAGGCGCACAGGCACAAGAAGCAGTGGTAAGTCTCACACTTGCAGTCTCTGTTTGGAAAGCAGACCCGGGACATACAAAATGGCTTCTCAGTCATGCCTCTTTCCCTCACTGTTGCAACTCAAGAAATCACTACTTGTAAGCACCTGCACAGGGAGGCAAAGCGCAAAAGATTGGCCATGTTGTTTGGACTGGAAGGAGCTGTGCAGTGGCTGAACTTGGTGTTCTATGTGATTCCAAACATCTGGCTGCTCTTCAAACCATGCTTCTACTTCTCTCCTGTCATCACCATCTGTGCATGGGTCCGATGGAGCTGCTGGAATACGGTAAACACCGTATAGTTACCTTACAAGCTACATTTGCCATGGATGAGCTTCTTTACCATGCTTCTGTTGAATAGCTTGCATGAAACCAAAGGCACATATCCTTGATTCCTTGTCACTGCTACAATGCCACAGCTGTGAGCGCCCATACGCATTTGGGACAGTGGCCAGTGACTCTGCACCTGTTCTTATGTAAATGTGCAGCTATGATGCAATACCGGCATTAACGAAGTATGCTGTTCCGTTCAACGATTGGTGCCACTTGAAGTTGTTTCTCTTGTTCTTGGTACATGGTCACGGAGGGCGCATGAACGAGCTCAGGCCAAAGCCCAAGCTGTTTCTGTTTGGCCCTTAGCACTTGCAGTGGCCTTGCTTGATCCCCTGGGTTTTGATGGTGGTTGCTGTCAGCCTTGGCTTTTTTCGCAATGCTGCACCAGGTGACATGATGAACCTTTGTGCAGGCGTGGAGGGTACCCCAATTCCCCCCACAAGGGGTCATAAGTTGATGGGCACACGTCCACTGGTGCATGTGGGCTTCATGAAGAGCTGGCTGGCCGGCGGCTTCAACCTCAAGGTCCTCAACCGTGTCATGCAGCTGATTAGCGCTCGTCAAGATGCCTCTGCCGAAGTGAAGGTGTATGTCACAGGTATCAATTGTCATTCTGTACTTTTATTGTTGATATATCATTTACATATGCACACGCCCACTGGTGTATATATATGTGTTTTATTTATCTGTTGCCTTTTGCCAATTTGTTTATTTATTTATTCAATTATTGTTTTAATTATTTATTTGTTTATTTATTTATTTTAATTGTTTGTTTGTTTGTTTGTTTGTTTGTTTGTTTGTTTGTTTGTTTGTTTGTTTGTGTATTACTCTCGATTGCGCACATGCTTGGCAAATTGCATGTTTCCATGTGTCGCATGGGCCTAGATTCACCACCTACATTGATCTTTACGGCATGGGTTGGATTCCTCTTGCAGTGTTGCCCATCGTGCACAGGCGTATATGTCTATATAGCCCACATGCAGAAGCAAACCAAGACTAAACACCACTGATGGTAAACAACCCCCCCCCAGAGGTCCACCCAGCCTTTGGTGTACGCTGCTATGCGTGCTGAAGGCCATTCGTGTCCTGTCTTTTTCAGGTATAACACATCATTACACCACGGATATGTGCTTGTGTATAATGACTCGTGACCAGCAGCCCTCAGCTCAGATCTAGCATCCAAACTCAGCACAGCACAGACAGGCTTCACAGCTCAGGAGTGAGTCCACGCTGTACGCGTCAAGGCTTGCGACTGGGGACGAAAGAAAGCATAAATTGCTAGCGGTGCAGTGCCCCCACTGCGCTTCCCGGGCACAGGAGGGTGCTACGCCATAGTAGGCACCCCATCGGGAGGGGATGATTCTTGCTCAATTCCTCGTCTAGCGGACCGCCCAATCGTATCGTGCCTTGTGCCGTCGATTGGGTGCGCCACAAGAGACACAGCTCGGCATCCAACCCCACAGTCAGACTAAAGCCAGAAGTACTAATACACTTGGGATGGCACTACGGGAAGCCTTTGACTTTCTGGGGTCATGCATTTTTGTTTCGGCTCTACATGCAGTTAAGCCTCTCTTTTGTGATGAGCATTCTTGTCATACTACTCCTGGTGATGTGGATATCATGGCCATGACTGGCTATTTGACATGGACACATTACCACACTGTGTGAGGAATGGGTATGACACTTTGTGCTTATGACGCATGTTGGGGCATATGTTTGCTGCATGCTTTTGTGTCACTACATGTTTACATGATGCATTTATGTAGTCTAATTGTTGCAATGCGCATGCATGCTCTGCATTGCGCCCTGGGGCTATCCCAGGGCGCCCTGATGTCGTTGAGCCTTTCTCTGCGAGCTTACGCAGGATAAGCACTCCCGACAGTGCTGGTACATCAGATACCATATATGCCCAGACAGAGCTACAGACAGCATCCCCACTTGCAGACAGAGCTGGTCACGGGTTCCTGTATGCCTTGGTGCCTGTGCCTGGATGGACTGCGTGACCTAACCCTCACTCTGGAGTTGCTGCTCGTGCTGAAGGCCATTCGTGTCCTGTCTTTTTCAGGTATAACACATCATTACACCACGGATATGTGCTTGTGTATAATGACTCGTGACCAGTAGCCCTCAGCTCAGATCTAGCATCCAAACTCAGCACAGCACAGACAGGCTTCACAGCTCAGGAGTGAGTCCACGCTTTACGCGTCAAGGCTTGCGACTGGGGACGAAAGAAAGCTGCTATGTGTCAGGATGTGACGCAGCAGGTCAAGGCTCAGTGGTAACATGCCGATTTCTCAGGCTTTTGTGTCGGGTAGTGGGCCGAGGTTTTTCTGCTTCGCAAATGCGTCTATGGCACTCGCCCTGTCAGCGTATGTTGTCTCACAGGACTAGGGTTTAGGCACACCTAGTAGGTACCTGGCAAAAACGATTAGCTGGAACGCCTGTAAATTATTATCATTATTATTATGGTAAACAACTCATGAACACATTATGCCTTTGACATTGACATTGGCACGGGTCATAACATACTACGCATGTGCCAGAAACAGATTACAGTGCAATCTTTCCTGCAGGGCACTCACTAGGTGGTGCACTAGCGACACTAGCAGCCTATGACATTAGCAAAGAGCTGCAAGAGTCAGGGCAAGGCGCCGTGAAGGTGATGTGTCACACTTTTGGTGCCCCCAGAACCGGCAATCATGCATTCGCCCATGACTACCACCTCAGAGTCCCAGACACCTGGAGCATCATCAATGACCAGGTACAGATGCATACATGCATTTACAGGAAGCAAGCCCAGTACATGAGCAATCCCTGATCCTTGCATATCGCCTTTTGGGTTTTGCTGTCAGCCTACTGTTTGACACGCTTTGTTTTAGTAAGCTCAGCAAGCTAGCATGTTGAGCTCTTTGTTAAGTAACCTCAGCAGGTTAGCATGTTGCGCTCTTTGGCTTCATACCAAGTGCTGCTGCTGCTTCATACCAAGTGCTGCTGCTGCTGCACATAGTCAGGTTGTGGCAATAGCATTCAAAAGTGACGGCATGCAGCACCTTCCAGCCTGTTTTACTATTGTCACAAAACAATTGTTTGAGGCTCAAGGACCACAACCACTCTGCTTGGTCCAGGATGTTGTGACCAGAGGGAGCAAGTTTGTGTTCCTGTACAAGCAGCCAGGTCACCGAGTGATTGTGAACAGTGTCGGCCACATGATGGTTTCGCCATCCTCAATTGAGGCCTCAATGCAGCAGAGCCCATGCACAAGATGGTGTACTCTGCTTTTGCTACCAACTTGCCACAAAGGACCCCTTTGCTCACCACACAGTGCGCCTTCTTCTCTGCCAGACCACCAACCTGGCCAACACCATCCCCATCATTGTTTTGCCTTTCTCTAAGCAGAGCATGTCCAGCCCAAACTGGGCTGGTGTGCCCAAATAAACCTGTTGCCGTGTCCTTTTGGACTGTTCTCTCATCACTTTGAATCACACACTCTCACAGACCCACCTCAGCATGATCATGCAAACCTCTGATATGTGGTGCCATCACTGGCATGAGCAAAAGCAGTCTCAGCCTGTCTGCAGTGGCTTGCACATTGCATTGCAGTACACAATGGGTAGCAAATGAAACGCAGGTCAGAGCATGGAGCAGCATTTCCTGTCAAGCTACTATCATGCCATACTGTCGGTCATCCTAGCCCAATTTAGTGCAAGAGGTTGCTCTGATGGCATGGAGGGCATTGTGCAGCTTGTGAAAGCCTCCCCCTATCTGAAGGTACGTGCGTGCATCAAAGCACGCAAAGCATTGGTGCAAAGCATGCAAAGCATGGGTGCAAAGCATTGGGGTGATTCATTCAGAGCCTCTACTCCCCACCAGCACAAAATGCCATCTGTGCAAATGTGATGCATCACTTCTTCAAGAACCACTCAAAGCATAACTGCACACAGTTCTGCTTGTGAAGCAATGGCATTCACATACGTCCTACAGACAAATGGTTGGTGTGTTTTCCGGCTCAGTAGCATCCATCCCTTATGTCAGTGCAAGAGTCCATGACTCCATGCATACAAGAACGTCAGCTGTGTGTTGCTTGATACCCTGTAACCACATGTGAGCACAGTTACCGTGCATTGTGCTAAGGTAGCATGGCCTTCGCACTACTGGTTGTAATGTGGCTAGCGCAGCAAAGGTGCACTGATGTCAAATTGGCTGTCGGAGCCAGGCGCTGTTTCCAACAAAGGTTAACTTTAGTCTGGCTCACCAGGATTTGCTGGAAACCCAAATGGGCATGCGGCTTGGTGAGATGCAGCAGGCGGCCCAGCCGAGCCCAGAAGGCAGGCAGGGGGTGACCCTCCCACAGGCCCACCTGCCTGCACGAGGTTTCTACAACATCAGGTCAAGCGCAGCAGCCAGGTTGCTGAAGCAACCTGCGCCTTGGTTCAGACTGTTCGGTGTTCCTGGCTGGTTGATGCCGTGGCTTGCAAGTCAGCACAAGGCTGTTGATGGGCAGTGTGAGCTTGCTATTGCAAGGTGTGAGGATCAAGTTGTCGTGGTTGACTCTCAGGCAGGGGAGCTTTAGGAGACAGACAGACAGACAGACAGACAGACAGACAGACAGACAGACAGACAGACAGACAGACAGTGGTTGACTCTCAGGCAGGGGAGCTTTAGGAGACAGACAGACAGACAGACAGACAGACAGACAGACAGACAGACAGACAGACAGACAGGCAGGCAGGCAGGCAGGCAGGCAGGCAGGCAGGCAGGCAGGCAGAGCTGCACCTGCCTTGGCACTCCTCCACTGGCACATGCCACAGGCGAGCGCTTGCAGGAAGTGGTGTCCATCTGACGCAATGCTGCACCATGCCATGGTCGTGCTTCACAAGCCTGGCATTGAGCTTGGACATCAACACTTGTGTGAGTGTCATCAACATGACTGGCAGTGCTTTGGGGTAAGGGTGGGCACCCAGTCCATCTATCCAGTTCTACAGGACTGCAATTACTCAATCAACCAACCACCCAACCAACCATCAATCAATCAATCACCCAAACAATCAATCATCATCCAATCATCAACCAATCAATCAACCAACCAATCAAGCAATCAATCAATCAATTGATCAGCAAACAGGCCTTTTGTGCTGACATGTGCTAGCGCTTGCTTCATCCCTCTGTACTGCCAGGTATGCAACCTGAATGTGCTGCCTTGCATGCAAACTGAATGCACCACTCTGTATACACCATGAGCATGAGACTGTGCACTGAGGCTACCAATGTTGTGCAGGCTGCAACTCTGAACTGGGAATGGCAGACACATCCCATGGAGGATAACGTTCAATGCTTTCTGGCATCCTGGGTGAGTGACTGGTCTGTTGTCCTGCTGTGCCGTGAATGACTGCGTTCAGATTCCCTCATGGGGAAGACAGAGTCAGCATCTGCATTGGCACATGTATTGAATGGTTGCTCCTGGGTGGAGTATCAAAATTGAAAAGGGCCACTAGTCCCCAGTCATGATGGAGTCTGTTACCCACAAATGGTGCTGCCATGTGACGGCTAGTCACCAGCATAACAAAGATCACACTGATGAAGTGCATCACCACATGCGCATGTGTTTCATCATTCTGAGACCAGTCTAACATTGCACACTTTTGTGTCGTTCCAGGCTAGGGTATTGGCAACAGGCACCCATAGGTGGCATTGCAGGGGCTCAGACCCCTCCTCAACCAGTCTCCAATGGCCACATGGTTTAGATGTTGCTCGATGACAAAATCATGTTGAAGAATGAGGACATGCTTCTGTGCAAGAGTCGCCTGACTACATTGGCCTGCCACTTTCTGCCAGAGTCAGGCTTGCAGGCTGGTGTACAGAGATGCGCACACCTCTTTTGCATGGTGATGTCCTTGGTCGCATGGCTAAAATATTTTAGCCATTAATGTGACTGGTCCTGAGTAGGGTACCACCATGTTACCGTTAGTTACCGTACTGGTCATGAGTCACAAACCTTGTGAATTTCGATGGCCATCACGGCCATGTGTGGAGCTCTGTTGTTGGCTAAAGTGATTGTGAGCAAAAGCTTTGCTTGCTGACAGCATGCTTTGTTTGTTGTTGCCAAACAGTGGAGCTATCGTGACTGTGTCAGATGACATCACTACTGTGCCACAGATGCCAGCTGACATGCAATGCATGCGGCCATGCACGACGCTTTCCTGTTGTATTCATGTTGAGTGAGTTTCACCGACGTGGTCTGCGCATAAAGCAGAGTGCACTGCTCAAGTAACAATCAACAGAGCAGAGACATCACCATGCTGTGCAGTGTCTTCTAGATCAAAGCAGAGCTCGTTTGGGCGCACAAGCTGACGGCCTGCCACCCAGATCCATGGCTCTTGAGCAAGCTTAGCTGTCACACTGCTGTCCATGCCAGCATTTGTCCTGCCTGGTGCTGCTAGCTTCTGGCTGATGCTCTTCACGATGAACTGGTAAGCCTGCTGAGTGTCTTGCAACAAGATATCAAACAGCGGCTTGCTGCTCTGCTTGGCAAGGCTCTCCATGTGACCTGCAGCAGCCATCTTCAGCATGTGGTCTACCACATGCTCAAGCAATGGCTCGGTCCCCAGGCCCAGCTTCTTGCGCAGCTCCTTGGTGTCCCCATGTGCGTTGTCAGTCACAGGGACTGCAAGGGACACCAGGCGGTAGTGGTCATGGTCTGCGCTGTGGCGCAATGATGTGAAGGCTGGATGCTCGCTGTTGCAGTATGGGAAATGCAGCTCTGCGCTCTTGAACACTGGGCAAGCTGAGAGGCTCAACCTGGTGGCTGAGTCACGCTTGTTTCGGTAGCTGTCTGCATTGCCTTGCAGCATGACCACCAGAAGCCTTGACAGTCTCCTGCTGTCATCCCTGCTCAAGTCATCCTTGATTGCATCAAAGCGCTTGCTGCAGTGGATGAAGAAGTCTGGATCTGGCGTCCCCTCATGAGCAAGCCCATGTCTCCTCAGCACTGCCTGGCGCTGAGCTGTACAGTACTCACTAGGGAGCAGGATGTAGCTGCTGAGGGTCTCATGCTGGCTGAACAGTGAGTTGAGCACGGCGTTGCTGCTGCTGACGCACCTGTTGATTGGGTGCAGTCTGCCATTGACGTAGATGTGAGTCAGGGAGCTGATTCTGAGGTCTGGCTGCTGAGCAAGCTCGTCCAAGGCTTGCAGCAGAAGCGCTTCTGCTCTGGCAGGCTGAGTGCTGCTGACTAAGGGGACCAAGTCAACCAGCAACACCTTGAGTGACATAGCGCGCTCGCCCGAGTGCTTCAGCAGCTTGCGCTGCAGCTCTGAAGCTGTGTGGAACTTGACCAGCGTCCATGGCAGCAGCTGGCTAAGCTCTGAGATGTGCTGTTCCCATGCAGCATTGGGCAGCAGTGCAACCCTACCTGGAAGCGTCATCATGCTGCCGTCAATGTCTTCAAAGACTGGACATTCACTCAGGCTCACCCACTCGACACTCGCAAGCTGCTGTGACACAGGTCTGAAATGTGGTTGGCAAGCAAGGCCCTAGCTTGTTCAAACACTGTGCTGCCAAGCTTCTCAGGCGACAGCAGCTGCTCCAAGGGAATGCTGGTGTGGTTAGACACTGCTTCCAAAGCAGTGGTCAAAGGCTCGCTGCCTTGCTCGATGGGACATGCGCTGTCCGCTTTGCTGTCTGCAATGCAGAGGCACCCAATGGCAGACAGCGTAGCTGCGGCAGTGCTGGGCAAGCCTTGGAGGTGCCTATGAGCCAGTGTGACGGTGCTAGCGCAGTAGGCCACTGATGCCAAGCGATTGCCAGTGATAGGTACTACCACAAAGGCCTTCATCGACCTGGGAACTTCTTTATAGGAGCTGTTGACAAGCCCCCAGAACCGGTCCAACCACTGTTGGTTTGGGTGGCACCAGACTCCCCGTTGCAGTTGCAGATGTCAGCCTTCCAAGTGCTTGCCAGGCTGTCAGCCAGGTCTTCCATTACTGGCACCATCACATTCAGATTCCCCTTTGCCAACACGGGTTCAAAGCGAAACGTGGCCCTGCATTCAAAGAAAATCCTAAGCTTTTCAGCCATTATAATGGGAGCCTCCTAAGGCGGCAGCCCAGAGCTGGCCCTACATTGCTTGAAATGCTGTGGTGATGCCAGTTGTCAGAGCATGACACACATAACTTGCAGTCTGACAATGCAGGTCATGTCAGGCTTAGAGGCTGCAATGGATTCCAGCGTTTACATCAAGACTGGCAGCAGTGCTTGTTGCTGTGAGTACCTACGGATGTGTGCACCATCAGTATCAGCAGCAGAAGAGTAGGAAGATCTGCAAGCACATGCATTGAGTCATGCAGCATGGCTCTGCATAGCAAAAATCGTATGCGGACTGCACTGAAAGTTGCAAGAATTCATTCGAGTGATACATGCAGTGCGTCGTGACAGGCTGACTTGCCTACACAATGTTGTCCAAGCTGCTGAAGACTGCACAAGCTGATGCTTGTGGCCTGTCATCAGCTTGTGGATGGCTTCTGAGGTTGGGTCTGTAGATACATAGAAAGTCTTGCTTGTTGCATAGCCCCATTCAATCTGCTGGACTGTGTTGTCATCCAGCAAAACCAGGTGGAGGCCATCCAAGTCCTCATAGCTGTTATCTGTGATGACATAGCTCAGGATGGCAGAGATCTCTTCTGGTTGCACGATGTTGCCTGCTGACCTCAGAGCGTCCCGCATGGCTTGACTGTCAAGGTATTTCAGACTAAGACCATATTTGCTCTTGCTCACTTCCTGCACAAGACATGACATGACATGACATTGTCATCATTTGCAAAGGGTTGGTGGACTAAAAACCATGGCCGCAAGTCACATGGAGATACTGATGCAGCACAGTGACCGTATTTTGCACAATTTACTGTGCGTGGTGCCTGAAAGCCTTGCGTATCACACAGTAAGCCTTGCGTATCATACAGTAAGCTTTGCGTATCATACTGTACCATGATAGAAACTCATTATGCAATACTGAAGTCACTAGCAGGCAGTAATCAAGGAAATCAACTTACAGCTTGGTTGCATATACCTGTAAAATATGAGAAGGACTGTCTGGAATGTTAAGCCCTGCTCGTCTGGCCACATTGACAACCATCTGAGAGGCCCCCCGAGAAGAGGACACGAAGAAGGCTTCCTTGATTGATACCCATTTGCCAGAGCTGATGTTGTAAGATGCCCAGCTACTAACCCCTGGAATGAAGTCAGCTTTGGGGATCCACAAGACCTTGCTGTTGTTGCAGAGAAGCTCGTCCACAGTTGAGCTTGTCAATGCATCTAGCAGCCGTGGCTGGAAGGAGTGAGCAGTTGGCCACAACCTAGATATCAATCTATGTCAGGACTTGATGGATGCAACAAGCAGGTTGTGCATGCAAGTGCTTGTTCTACATGCAGGGAATTCCTGGTTGCAAACTTTGAAGATCAGCAATGCATGCAGGCAACTGTTAGAGCTGTGTTAACCACACGAAAGACATATGGTGTTAAGTTCACAAACACACTTGCACTGCCATGATATCCTTTTCCAGCAGCAAACCATCATTTGTGCATGCAGCTTACAGTAAGCTGTAACATTGACTTCAACATGTTTCATTGCCACAGACTGTGACACAAAACATTGACTGACCTGTAGATGTCTGCTGCATTTGCGCCACTCTCTTTACAGCTGCTTTCTATTGCAGCAGCATATGCTGGGGCGACGTCCTGAGTCAAGACTGCAATGTTTTCTTTCCCCTACAGCCAATGTACTGTGTGAGATATATAGATATAGATATATATATATATATAATAAAGCAATGACAGGGTCTGAAAATGCAATGCAAGTCCATATGACAGAAGGGCACCTCAGGATGATGACTCTTGTGACGATGCCATTCAAGTTGACTTGGAGCACATGCAAATTGATACTGAAGAGCTTGCAACCGGTGGTACATTGCAACTTGACACAAAGTAAGCATAGAGGCGTCCTTACCTGCCCTCGATCCCCTTCTCCTGCCCACAATGTACGCCTGTCAGCTGACATGGAAAAGGCCCCATTGATGTGCACTGGCAAGTTGGTGTTTTGCAGGGGCAATGCCATGATGCTGTACACTTTGCCAACCACTTTAGGCAAAGTGTTGCCACCAGGTGCTGAGTCATCTTGAAGCAAGACTGCTACATTGCCTTCAGATCTGCCAATGGCAATGTGTGTTGACTTCACCCAGACCTTGGTAGTCATACCAGGGTTTGTTGGACTCCCCCTGTCAGCTGACAGAATGCGGACGGTCACCTTTTGTAGCTGACAACTGACCAAGCTTGAGATGCTGCTTGAGCTGGCTCTACACTCGTGCAACACTTCACAAGCGCAATCTGCAGAGTGCTTGAGGTACACTGAGATTGCTTTCACATGCCTTGTGAACAGCAGAAGGTCAGGCGCAGCTTGAATGAAAGTGTGGAGCGTCTGCAGAAACTTGTCTTTTGTATAGCTCTCTGAGCTGATCTCGCTGCGCAGTGCTGCTTCCTGGCTGCGCAGTGAGAGCCTGAACAAGGTTCCAGGGTAGTGGCGCCTAATGCCAAAGGAAGGCACGTCTGCGCACTTGTTGGTGAAAGATTGGAAGGAGTGCAGGTGTCCTGGACACTCTTTAGCAACATCCACGAATCTGTCGTCTTTGCGATTGACAAGATTGCCAAAAACAGACTGCAGCTGGGCAGGCAGGTGGGTTCCATGAGGATCTAGCATCAACAGATCATCACCGCTGATGACTTGGATGACGTCTGATAAGCTGTAGGCGGTAAGAGCACCTTTGCCGAATCTGGTGGTGGTTGCGCTATCATTGGCCTTGGCACTCTTGCCCACGTTCAACGTGTAGTTTCGCCAGTCCTGTGAGCTGAACTCGGCATTGTTGCCGACCCACAGAGCAAGGCCTTGCAAGCCTGCCATGCCGTGGTGCAACAGGCCGTCAGTTCGGTACTGAGAGGCATCCAAGCAAATCGTAAAACTTGTGGCCTTGGCATCGTCTGCGTTGGCCAGCAGCTCCTTGAGGCATGCGCTGCCGCCGCCGTACTCCCGAGCGTTGTTGCTGATGCACACAGTAAACCTTTCTTGCTGCTGCAGCTGCGTACTCCACGCACCATACACCGGTGCAGAAGTAGCTGGCATGTCAGAGTTGCATTCAGCTGCGATACATACTTGGTCTTAGGCTGTCAGGGTATTCAGTGCTTGCCGGGAACCAACGCATTGCCGATGTCGCGATTTTTTTATTGGATGGGCCGCCGCGATGGACACGTGCCCAACGTCTAGACTGAATCTTGTGTCGCGAAGCAGCCGTATATCAGTTTATAAACAAAATGCCAAGCAGTGACCAATCGCAACACCATTTTGCTTGCTTCAGCAGCTGCTTGCAATTGCACAGAGCTGTCGAGCAGCATGCTCTCATATGGCTTTGCATTGCGCCATGATGGGACCCGCTTGCAATGTACACACACACATACACACACACACACACGCGCACACACCATTGTTTCAATTTACTTGTCAGCATTAGACCCTGATACGAATTGAGTACCGCAGCAGTCCGATACGCTTGATCAGTGAGACAGTCTTGAAACTCAGGAGGTGCACCTTCAACCTGCGTGCATACAAGCGCCTCTGAACTTGCAGCAAGACCTATCTGTACTGACTGTCTTGCAAATGGGGCTCATGAACGTACAGATAGACTCAATTTGTCCAAATATTAAATCTGTCTGGTAATTTGTTGTGCATGGCAGTCTACGCAGCTGCCACACAAACACCAGCAAGGAAGGGTCAGCAGTGCACCTCTGAACATGGTTTGTTTATGACATACTTGCAGCATGACATGACAGCACATGCGCCCATGCTGTCATCTTGATTGTAGCTCTACCCCATATGCAACTTGTGTTCATCATCACATGACGTGCTGCGCTACAGGCTGAAGCTTTCTGCTGCTGACAAGGACATGCGTCACAGACGTATTGCTTCTCACCTTGCAGTCTGTGGCAGGCCATATCCCGTAAGCAAGCTGCAGCTGTAGGGCATGCCCACACATTCCCCTCACACCAGGTGATTTGCAATAGCTGCCCTGGCTGACACATTTGGCACGAGGCGCTTATGAAGCAGCTTGGACCCAGTGACAGGGGAAGTGTCATGGTGCTGCAACCAGTCCTTCATTGCAACCCTCTCATACGAGCGCCCATCAGCTGCTATGACTGGATCTACCATCAGCACCTGCAATAAGACACCTGTTTACATGGATGAATGCTGCTGTTTGGTCTGCGGCGTGTGGTGCAGTGTCCTGCGCTCACCTCAGTCAAAACCCATGACGCCAATGGTGGTAATATGCTGTCAAGGTATGCAGAATTGTGGTGAACATGCAGTTGTGGTGCACAAGGCTATGCAGCCACATGGCTGCCGATTGAGATGTACATGACTCGACCGCCAATGAAACACAGCTGGTCTGGGCTGTGATGCTTTGATGACCTACCTGGGTGAGGGGACAGCAGAACAGGTTTTGCAGGAAGCAAGCATCTGCACTTTGCTCCTGACTTGGCATCGCCGAAGCTGGCATGGCTGCAGCTGCCTGAGGAGGTGCAGAGAGCACACTGGGCTGCTGCAGGCTTGCCTCATCAGGCTCTGACTGTACATGCATTGTACACCGTGACTGAGCAGCGCTCACTGCCGATCTGGTGTCTTGACAGCTCACGGGTAGAGCTGAAGACAGCCTGTCAGGTTGCACCATGCTATCCAGTTCAGTGTGAAGGAACTGCTGTGATTGGCTGCTACAGCTCTCAGTAGTAGCAGAGTGTATCTGAAGCCGAGACATGCTCGTCTGAACAGACAGCTCCTTGGCTGACTCAGCAGGCACTGGATTTGAGTCAGTGCTCCCATGAACAGGCAGTGCAGAGTTGCTCTCTGGGTTCATCAGCTCAGCGGAGTGAGCCTCTGTTGACAAGACCTAAATGAGGCTGCTTGGCCTGCTTCTGTCTCAGCTTCTTTGCTTTCTTGGCAGCTGCTTTGGAAGCTGCCTGCTCCTCCTCAGCTACCAGCTGTGCTGCAGCTATCAATGACAAGGCTTCTGCTACCGCTGGGTCCTGCATGCTCAGTACCAGCCTGCTTTTACATTTGATGGTAATTATAGCAATGTCTTCGTAAGTGCAATTTTTGTAAATTTAGTATACGTTTTGCGGTAGCAGGAGGCTGCTTGCTATACATTCCAACAGTGCATCATGTGTATGTGATGCACAAAAGCAGGTTGAGGCATGCGTGCAACTGAGGCTACATCTGCCAAAAGTGGCCTCATGCTGCACAGACAGACACCTGGCATGCATCACATGCAACCAGGTACTTGGCAGTGCATCCCTTCCTGAAAACATAGCAAGCAAGTAGCCCACAAACTCTCATCAAGTATGGGTGTGCTGCGTGTTGTATGCTGACAGCTCACCAGCTTGACGATCAGGTAGTCCAATATCTTGCGTGTCTGCTCCTTGGTCAATACCCCACCGTCAACAAGCGTTCTTAGCCAGTGTCAGGAGCCCTTTTGTCCTTGGTCCATCGCCAAGGCCACAAGGCACCCCAAGCATGCATCCAAGGCTTGTCCTCTCGCATAGTCTTCATCACGAGCAACAGCACCACTGCAGGAGCAGATAAGCTTTGGTAGACATGGACGTGCAGTCACATTGAATGAAAAGAAAAGAAAAGACTACACCTTTCGCCGTCTTGTTGGTGAGAAGCCAAGCAATATACCGCGCTGCCCAGAGCAGCCACATTGCATGTTCACGCACAGTATACGCTTATGTTGTTGATGTCAATGCAGCTAAATGCCTTGCTCATGGTAAGAGCTCGTCTAATGTCTTGAAAAGGCATGAATCTCCAGCAAAAGCTTTGCACAAAGACAACATCTTCCTGGGTGGCCCAGCTTGAAAAAAGGCTTTGCACAAAGACAATGTATTCCCAGTTGGCCTGACCGTCATGAAAAGCAAAGCAGGTGGAGGGTGCTTACTCAGGCAGGCTTTGGTGTTGTTGACTTGCTCAACACACCAACTTGCGTTGTCCTTCTCGTACTGGGTTATTTTAGGAGCTGTATCAAGGGCATGCGCCATTTCTAGGCGATGAACTAGAAGGAACAGCAGCTGTAGCACTGCCTGAGCTGCTCCAGCCGGTGGAGCCTTGGACTGCTTCTTTCCAACAGTCATTGGGTGACTCCCTGGAAGAAAAGAACAGATTACGCCTTTTGGCACTAGTTTAATGAGAAGGTACTGGACTGGGCTGCCTAGGGGTGAACCCTGCATCAGCAGCTGGTGTGTGTCTACACATGCATGCCATGCTGAAGGCGCTAAACTTGTATGATTGGCTGCAAGGACACGCTTCAGTTGAAGCCAAGGTATTGCCTCCCAAACCTGCTGCGTTGACAGCATACATGCCACAAAGGTGCCAATCACTAACATAAACCACTGTGCTGGGCAAATGCTTGTGGTGCGAGCGCAGTGAATCTTAGGCAGGTATGCCATGACTGTGCTTTGCATGCACAAACCCAAGACAACATGAAGCAGGCTGTTGCTATGTTTGTGCGCTTCTGCATGTGCAAAGTTGACCGATGTTACACATACCAAGCATGATGAGGTAGGGTTGCAGGTTTGGCATCTGCGGTGTAACCTTCCCCGTTTGCATGTATCGGTCCATGCACCGCTGTGCATACTCCACAAAAGGAGGCACACACACCGGAAACGCGTGCTTGCCCAAGTACACAAAATCTGCTTGCTGTTGCAGAGTCTTCATGATGACATCCAGAGTCTTAGCTTGCAGCTCCCATGGATGCAATGGGGACAAGCCAATGGTGGGGAAATCCTCTTTTGGGGAAGCTGCTGAGTCAGCGTCAGGCTGTGCTGAGGCGCTGGGTCCCGTGTATTTGACCAGCAAGTCTATCAAGTTGTTACTCAGACCCTGCATATTACCACTATCTGAAGTGGGGCTGTGCTGATTACCAAATACCAGGGTCTCATGTTGTGATTAGCACAGCCCTAATCTGAAGTGTGATACTATCATTGGGCATGAGTGAGGGCAAAGCATCACTGGGACATAGTTGAAACAATGACTGTTGATGCATGCATGCTCTGACTTTGCCCAATCTGGGAACCGATACTGCATACGCGCAAAGCTTTTCTTGTGCTTTGCCATCAGTCGGGCCCTCGCTAAGCCATACAGTCTCTCAACAGTGAGCCTGCCAGTAATTTGGTGATGGGCCGAGAAGAGCTCCTGTTGCATCAGGACCCTAATGTAAGCAATGCCACCATACTACAAGCAAGTAGTGTCTCGTGGCATGCTTGCTGTCATTCAGCTTGATACAAAGTTGCACATCACCTCTGGAAAGCACTGATGAGCTGGCTCCCAGTCTGGACAGAGAACCCCAAGAGATGCCACCAGAATCTGCTGCTGCAGCCTGTGGCTAGAAGTCAGCTTGTGCAGCTGCTGCAGCCTCTGATGAAGTAGTGGTCCCCAACCTAAAGTAGTGGTCCCCAACCTCTGCACAGCACGATGTATATTTGCACATCTGGTGAAGGCATCAAATGTCCATTGGACCAGTTGTGTGTCTATTTTGACAGGTGCAAAAAACGCAAAAGTGTATTACATGTCTTGAGTCTTGATCTAAGCCACAATGAGCACATGCTGTCAGCCAACTGATGGCTTACCTGGCTGATAGCAGAAGCCCTTTTGGGCAAAGATAGGTCAGGTACAGCACACAGTTGGCTGCACATCTCAAGCACTCTTGCCAGTGCCACACAATGCTCAGTTGGCCATGGCACAGGCGTCTGCAGTCAACACAAGGAGGTGTCACAAACAGCCTTGCTTTGGTTGTTCATGGTACAGGAATTAGCTGCAGACGTGCTGTAATACAATTATGTATAATGTCTGTAATATAGATATGTATAATGTCTATAATATGTAATACTATATGATATGGGTTCTGAAGGCTGTCATTGTGCCACACAACCAACAATGACATGACAGACATGGCATCCGGACATGGACTGGAATGCTCAAAGAGGGCATATGACATAGTTCTACACAAGCTCACTGCACTTGTTCACTCAGCAAATGCATATCGTCGTGCAACCAGAATATCTGTGTCAGCACCTCAAGAGCCGCACGTATGGCCATGTACACATCTTTGAAGAAGTTGCTGAGTAAGGCTTTTGCTGCCAAAGGTGCTGCTGTATTGGCCAGCTCGTGGGACTTGCCTAAGTGCAGCTGATTCCCAATCTCCACTAGGCACAGGCGAGTCAGGCATGCAGCAAAGGTGAGCTGCGCAGGCAAGTGACCCTCCAAGGCGTTGAAAAGAGCATGCAGGTTCACGGTTGCAGCTTTGTCTGGATCTGTTGCTGCGCCGTTGGTGAATGTGTATTGAAGATGCTGCTCTACCAGGAAGCACTTGCAAAGGACGTCATTGTCATAGGCAGCAAAGATTGCGTTCAAGACTTTGGCAGCTGACTCGTGGCATGCCTTGTTGGCAGCCATGTCGTCTGCATAGCACAAATAGTTGTTGAATGGTGTGCAAGCTCTGTGTGACAGTGTCTTAGATGGATGCAATGACATACCACTTTCAGAGACAATGCAGTAGCATTGAGCACAGCTTACCCAACAGAGCTGCTTTGCAGACACTTGTGTGCAAGGGGCCATGACACACATGTTCAAAGGAATCCATGCAAACACAGTCATCAGGCATGCTCAGGCTCAATGCAGAAGAGGCATATGGTGCGTGCTATACATGCATGAGATGCTTACTAAGCGCAAACCAGAGGTGAGCCACGTTGTTCCCTTGCTCCTCCCAAGACACCTGTCCGGTGTGCCAAACCGCCTTGTCATCAGCTGCTCTTTTCAGGATAGAAGATGCCAGCTTGTCTATTGAACCAGGTGTTGTAGTGGCAGGATCCCAGCCTTGCAGTACCGGTTTCAGCATAACAGAAATGAGTTGGAACTGATCAAAGTCTGGATGAGACAGACGATCAACCACGAACTGATAATACAGGGATTGCATCTCTTCTGAGCACATCGCCAGATTACTGACAGGCTCACTGTTAGAGACTGTATGTCTCAGCGAAGGCTCGACTGTTGGCAAAGCACAAATGGTGCTGCTGTACGACCGATCTGTGGCAGAAAATACTTTTAAGCTACTCCAAACTACAAGTGCTGCTGGTCAGCCGACTGCGTTGATCGCTTTGATCGCATTATGAGCGGCTGGTCCACCAAGGCCTCCTGTTGGCAAAGCAAGCGGCACCGTCTGTCTGACAAATGGAACGTTTCGCAAACAGTCCTCGTCAGGGTCTTTGCAGTTTGATCGTCACCCCCCAGCGCGCTCCAAGATCACCGTGACGTTCGCTCACTCTGCAATACGCTTTTAGGCTCAGACAGGCAGTGCTGCGTCGAGCAGAATGTCATGCATTGTGTCACGCATTGTCAGCGAACTATAGCGACTATGCTGTGATCGCAGGCTTGTCGATCGATGCCGCTTTCGCCTATCTAAGCTTGCACTGCAAGTGATATGAAGTCGTATTTCTGGCAAAATTGCGGGGAGCTATTTAGCGACAATATAGCAGCAAGTGACCAGCTGTCGTTCAGCAACAGGTTGAACACTGGCCTGCAACAAAGGTGGCTAGCGGGTGTCAAAGCTGGACTTTGGGGTGGAGATACAGCCGGCGTGTAACCGACGCTGCACTGGCAACAAGGCAGGCTGACATCTGACGGGCAACTGGTCAGCAGATAGGTCGCACAAGTCGGCATATGGCCAGCCTTGGCCCGACGTTGACATTGCTCAACAATTGACCAGGTATGGGCCAGCAGTGAGCCAAGAACAGGCCGGCCAACCGGCAGCTTGCCGGCAGTTGGGCAACGATGAGCGGTGTTGGCTGGCAACTGGCCTAGCAGAGAACGAGTAGGGAACACAACAAGCCTTAGGCAGCCAGCAGCTGGCGCCTGACTGACAGGGCCAACACCCAGCCAGTTTAAGACTTCACTGTGCTTGTTTCAGAGGTGGCTGATCGCCAGTGGGGTGCTGTTGGCAAAGACCTTCGCAGCCGCACAGACGTCTACACTCTGCTCATTCCGACTTATCTGTGCCACACGTCAGTACATACAGTGCAAATTAAGCGGCAGCCTGTCCCACCTAGCTGTCTGCGAGCATGATAACTATTCTCA
>JAABUK010004109.1_pt1 | contig 24008 bp, 26 predicted proteins | sample 5559141 | NCBI WGS metagenome assembly JAABUK01 (sample SAMN10711869, study PRJNA513367) | rock metagenome | isolation source: Antarctica rocks | place: Antarctica: Victoria Land, Pudding Butte nord | collected 2016-01-03
CCTCCGCTGCCATGCTGCTCGGCAATAAAGGCGTGAAGTATGGCCTGCAGCTGCCTGCCAAACCTGCCACCAAGCAGGTCAAGAAACCGCAAGCAGCTATATCTGCATTCCAGGAAGGCTCAGACGATGAGGACACGATTGGCAAGCAGATTGCTCGGCAGCAGGCAAAGATCAGTACTGACGTCAAGGTGCTGTGAACGCTGCTTTCGTCTGCTCTCTCCAAATCAAGTATGCTCTGAAAAGTGTGCAAACTTCTCAGCTGGCAGCTGGTAAGCATCCTGATCATGCACCTGTCGTTCAGGTTGCTAACATGCATGCAAAAGCATTGGAGGAGGACCCCTCAATATTTGACTATGATAGTCATTTTGATGCCATGCAAGAGCAGAAAGTTCGGCCAGCCATGCAAGAAAAGATCGAGCGCAAGTCGCGCTACATAGAAGCTCTCAAAGACAAAGCAGTGCAGCGTGAAAGAGAACAGAACGTCGTGTATGAGCGCAGGTATGGCTGCATTGGTAAAACCACTCACATCATGTCTGTGCACTTTTGCTTTGTCGCCTTGTGTTGCAGTTGCAGTCCTGACAACTCAAGATGGCTGCACTGCCAACCAGACACCATCAGCCAAACGACCATGGCACCCACTGCAATGTGTTCATGTGTTTGTTCCAATCATTCAGGGCTGAGCACCTTGTGTGTCACACTGAACAAGGCAAGGGTGGCCACATGTGTTGTACAAGAACATTTTGCAATGGGATGAGTGGACTGTATGACTGCACATCAGCTTCTCTTGTGCTGTTCTGGCAATTCATGTCTGCAGCACATTCATGCCAGCAGAGAGAGTCACAGTTCAAAATCACCAGCCAGAGCACTGTTGTCTTCCACAGTACCAGACCATGTCCAAAACAGCTCATGGGCTGAGATGTATGCTCTGGGAAGACAAGACGTGTCCTGCACGTACCTAGCTCATCATGAGCTGGAAAGCGTAAATATCATTATTATGATTATCGTTCTGCAGATTGGCAAAGGAGCGATCTGCAGAGGATCATTTCTTCGGCGATAAGGAGAAGTTTGTGACTGCTGCCTACAAGCGCAAGCTGGAAGAAGAGAAACAGTGGCTAGCTGAGGAGAAGCTGCGAGAGGCTCAGGAGCAGAAGAATGATGTTGTTAAGAAGGGTCACATGGGCGATTTCTACAGGTACAGTCTACCAACCAGACCAGAGCATAGTTGCATGGAGCTGTTATAAATGCTTTGCGTACCAAACTGTGGTTTGCAGCTTTGACAGGCTCAGCACAGCAGGTTGCCTTTGCTTTTGTGCTCTCAGGTCAGTCCATAATGATGGGGTGGTGTAAATGCGCGCTTGAAGCTGGTGAGGAACATGATGAGTACCTTGCATAAGCACTTTTCTCGCGTTTCTGTATTCAGGTCGTGCATCGCAAGTCATGCTTTGTGTGCTGCACTTACCATGTACCACCATGTGTTTCTGATACTTTTTGACATTCTTTTGCTGTTTTGTTTTTCCTTTTTTTATGTTTCTGGGCGTCTGCAGGAACATTTTAAAGACAAATGATGTGCGCACTGGTCTCAAGAAGCCTGAGCAAGAAAGCAACAAGCGAGCACCCTCAGTTGAGGCAGCTCAACTAGCAGATACAGCTCAGCATGATGATGCAGCAGCTATAGCAGCAGCTGACAGAGAACCTGGCAGAAACGGTCAGGCAGAATCTGTTGCCTCAGCAGCTGCTGCTGAGTGGGATGCTGCCATTGTAGCAAGACAAAGGTGAGTCCTGTACTTTGAGGCTAAAAAGGCAAGAAGACCTGACCAGCCTTTGACACATACGTGTGCCCATCAGGCCATGTACGTGTTTGTGTGTGCGTGTGCATACGTGCGTGCGTGCAGACGTGATCTAATTTCATGTCAAGACTGACCCAGTGCTCTCGATGTGTTATTGACGCATGATGTACATACCAACACCTGGGTACGACTGTACTGCTGCAACGCACGCATTGCCTTCAACCTTGCACACACCGATGCGCAGCTTCAGCACGTTCTAGCCTCTGTTGTTTGCAAAAGTCGTCATCCCATGTGCTGCTGCAAGTCTCTGCTGCATGCACCTGTAGGCACGCCAAACCAGCTGTCACACCAGCAGCTGCACCAGAAGCCTCAGCAGCTGCTCCAGAAGCTTCTGCAGCAGCTGCAACAGAAGGTAGGGACCCTTCGCAGACTGCTGCCGAGGGAGCTGCCAAAATGCCTGATGCAGAGGCAGAAGCAAAAGCTGCTGCTGCTGCTGAGGCTGTTGCACAAGCAAGCAAAGAAGATAGAATTGCGGCAGCCAGGGAGAAGTTTCTGGCTCGAAAACGACAAAAGACAGGAGGGTAGCATTATGGAAAGAAAAGAAAAGACTACGCCTTTTGGAGTCAATTTAATGAGAAGCCAAGTATCACACCGGCATGCCCAGGTAGCATTGATGCACAGGCCTGTGACAACACTTGTGCCCTATGCAGCTTGCGACTGAGTGACATGCTGTTGCTTTTGCGTCTGTGAGTAGACTTTGCTCAGGGCTTGGCCTCTATCGCAGTTGTTGTGTACGCATCTGTGCTGTTCGGCTCAGCTTGCTATTGGTCTTGTTTTGGGAGGATGTGGCTTGGCTTTCTGCTTGAGCTGAAACAGCAGCTATTTGCCTGAGAACGTCCTGGCTATGACTGCAGTTTTGTGATCATTTTGATGTTTATAATGTTCAGCTCAATAAGAATGCGCAGATGGATAGTGATGTACATCATCAAGTGAGAGTGGCACTCATGCAAGAGCAAGAACCTGTCATGTTGGTACATGTGGAACTGGTTGTTTCCTAGGGTCTTCTGTAGCCAACAAAAATCTAGTCAGTACCAGAGAACGATCCGCATGGACATATTTCTTTTGCCTTTGTTGGTTTTAATTGCCAAGCCCTTTGGGGGGCCGAACCTTGGTGCATTAGCCTTGCATTGCCAGTTGACTATCCCACAGTAAACGGTCGTTTGTTTGTTGCTTGTCTTGTCCTGCTTGTTCAAAAGCTATGTATAGCATAGACAGCTGCTCTGCTATGCCTTTTGTGCCTGGACTGTTCAGGGGCAAGTTAGCACCATTATCTGCATATTTGATTGGCACATTCATCAGTTTGTCAGGGTTTACAGACCCTGGCACATCCATCAGGCTTGAGGCTGGGCAAAGGATGTAAAGGGCTTCTCTCTGTCTGTCTGATGTATACACAGGCTTTCCTTTCTTACACAAAGGCTGCATGCAGACACAACATGTGAGCAGTGCACTCTCTTGGGAGAGGATGGGTCAGAAAATTACCAGAAGTTTATTGTTGCAGGGGTGTTTGCAAGCCAGGCCTGCACAACATATCTTGATATGTTGCTCAATTTTGCGGCAAAGCACGCCAAATGCTTTGCAAAAGCATGACAGGGTGGCCACTGACATGCCCTGACATGCTGCATCCTAGCAGTGGACTGTGACCCTCCTGTGACGAAGCAATAGATATGCAGCCAAGTATGTATTGAGCCGCACTTAGCTTGGTACTGTAATCATTATACATGGCAGCCATCTCTTCGCAGTCCGTCTGTCTTCGGATTGCGTTTGAGTGTCACTTCGGTGTCATCCCTCACGGGATACTTGCGGGTGACGTGCAGGCAGCACTAAAGGGAATTGCTACACAGCCACTTTGACCAGATGGTAAAGAGGCGTCTGGAGGTTCCCTCTTGTATTACGGTTGTACGAGAAGAGCATTTCGTATCCCCAAAAGTTTTTCCCTATCATCTCCCGAGTTCCCCACGGATTCCCTGCGTTTTCCCTGCGAAGGCAATCTGCTGTGTGGTACAACTACAAAGCTACTTCTTGCTGCGCGCTGACAGCTGCTCCTCAGGCGGCCGCTTCGCGGCACCCGCAACTGTCCACGGCATGCCTCGTTTGATCAAAGGCCCCTATACCGTCCCGTCTGACGCCAACCACACAGGGGTTCAGCTGCTGCGCGATCTCATCGATCTTCCTAGAAAAGAGTACCAGAGGGCCGGCAAGAGAGGGCCTAGGGATCTTCCGGACGAGAGATGCCTCGAGTTTCACGCCAAGAGGGCCAAGGTGGCTGTTCACAAACCTGGAAAGGGCATGTTCAACAGCGAGTACATCATAGCGCAGATTTTGGAGAACCAGAATCACGGCGATGCTGTCCCTGAGGGGTGGCTACAGCCACGCGCCAAGGGAGACAAGCTGCCAGCTCAGCCTCTGGTTCTCGTTGTACCTGAACCGCCAGTGCCTGAAGCCGAGGAAGCACCTCTTTTGACGAGGTAGGGGTCCAGGCACGATATGCTGCTCTATGACCAAATGTTTGCTTCACAATGCAAAGCCACTCACCCTTGCATGCGCTTGCAGCAACAGAGGATCCTCACCTGAGTATAAGACACTGGAGCTGTGGCCTGAGGAAACTGACAAGTAGGCACCTCTGCCAGACTGATCATGTGTATTTGCATCTCCTGATTGCCTCATGTGTCAAGAATGTTGCAGGATGAGCGCGTCACTGCTGATGATGACCGAGCCCCTGAGAGCAGCAGTTGCCTCAAGGACACTCTGCAGTTGGTACAACCCCACCGACGCTGCTCACACCCGTGATGAATACAACCGCCGCTACATAGCATTCCTTGGAGACGGACGCAAGTCATACTGCGACATGAAGGCTGCTTTTGGCAAAGTCAAGGTAATGTTGTTGCCATCAGAGCAACAACTGCAGCTGCAGAATACCGCTTCTGAATGTTGTGCTTTGATGCAGGAGTACTGGCTGGCGCAAGAGGACATGGCAATCAAACCCTTCAGGAGCACTCAGGACGTCTGCAGCTTCTTTGGTTGGCTGGCAGAGAGACTCGTGCCTCTGGACAGTGGGCAGAAGAGCTTCGTCAAAGCACAGCAGCACGTGGCAGCTTTGGTAGAATACCAGGGATTTGTCAGCTGGAACTACAGCGGGGACCCCTACTTGAAGAAGCTGAAAAATGACATTGCGCACAAGCAGATGACACAGATTCACATCACTCGCCCAGCAACCAACAGAAGCAAGTTTTACCTATCGATGCCACAGATTCAGGACCTGGCAGACAAGGGATGGCAAGCAAGAGCAGATGATGGTATACTGCTGCAGCAGTTTGTTGCAACAGAGATACAGGCCATGACGCGACCTGGGCATTCACTGGACACATGCAGAGTCAATGTCAAGCTGACAAATCCAGCAGAGGAGGAACTCACATCAGTCTTTGGCACTGTGCGGTTTTCTGAGATGGGCACAGCTGGCGGGTTCCACAAGCTCAGGTCAAAAGCAGTCAGCTTCAGCTATGAGATAGGCACCCTCAAAGCCATCTCCCTGGATCCACATGCTGCTCATGGCGCCAGGCTTGTGCATGATTACCTACGCCTCAACGACTTGTCTTGTCCTGATGGGAGACAAGGGGGCCTGGCAGAGATGATCAAGAGGGGGACCACAGGTACTACCATGTACAGTTGCCCTCTCTTGCTTTATCTGTTTTGGTTTCTCTTTGTGTGAGTGTATCTCCATCAGTTGACACCCATTCTCTGTTGTAACAGTTATGGTGACAGTGCCTGATGGCAGCGATCCTTTGAACAAGGAGGTAGAGCTGCAAGTCCCAGAGTGGCACCTGTTGCCGGCCATGCATGGCCCTGTCCTCAGGCATGATGCCAGAGACGGCCCCTTCAAGTTTGTGTCTCCAAAGCAGCTGGGTAATGGCTTGATGACATCATGCTTCAAGCAGATGGGCATACACAAAGCAAAACTGGGAACCAAGACCATGGCCCCCAGGATGGCTGCCATCAAGTACTACACTGAGCAGCTTGCAGGTAGATTGCTTTTGATTTGTTTTGGCATTGCCGTGCATCCTGTCAGTACATATCCTGATGGTGTCTGATACAATGCAGCGCCAAACGAGAGGATGAAGGAGAATACTGGGCATATTGTGGACAAGTCAGCACTGGAGGGCACATACACTGCCAGAGTCTGCAGACAGATCAAGTTGCTGCTGATGGCTGGTGGCTATGCTGGCGACTCTGTTCCTTACGATGCCTTCCAGTGGCAGCAACAGTTTGGGCAAGGGCGCCAGCTGGTCACCTGGGAATACATGAGAAGCACTTGGCCAGCAGACTTCGAGAAGGTTGTCAATGGATTACTGCCTGGGATGCTAGGGCTACTGCAGCAGGTGGAGGAAAGAGGGCTGCATGAGCTGAGCAAAGAAGAGGCCAGGGTGTCAGCGCACGTCTACTTCACTCTGTTCTTCACAGCAGCGTTCCTGCAGCTCAGTGCATGGAAGCTGTATGAGTATCCCAACAGCCCTGTCTACATGGACATCCCTCTGTTCAGAGAAGAGTGCTTCCAGACATTCCACCTGAAACAGTACTGCCCAAAGGTGCGCAGTCTACAGCAAATGGCAGAGGCGGTGTCTGAATACGTACTGGACCCCAACCACAGTCACGACAACGTTCTGGTCAGAGCCCGGACACAGCTGCAGATCCCCAGAGGGCCGTGCACCACAGAGCAAAGCACCCGCATCCTCATGTGTGCTTACTCTCTGACAAAAGGAAAGCCGCTTTCAGACGCATACACGGCTGTGAAGCCAGAGGCCGCGCCAGCACCTGCGCCTCTGCCTTGTGCTGGTGCACACATAGTGGGTCTGCCCTCCCCTTCCGAAGACACTGTACGCCATTGGTGGCACGCGTGGGAAAAGGGATACAAAGGATACTAGCCACTGTGTAACAACTTTTCCCAGACCAAGCCAAAGGTGGGCAAGCCAGTATTTGTGAATCCAGGCAATGATTATAAGAGGTGGTGGCGCATGAAATACCTGTTGTGGGAGTCGGAGAGGCAGATTGGGCAAGGGCATGAGAAGAAGGAAGTGAATGTTGATAAGGTCATCAGGCGTTGGGATGCACTCATAGGTACCAAGGCCTGTGGCATCAACTGGTCGGTGCCCAAGCTCGCCTAATGCTTCAAAGCCTTGGCAGAAACGCAGCTTGAGATGCTGGTAACCGATCCAGCCTATAGTGTGACTGAGCCATTGAAGTGCAAGGCAAAAGTGGCTTGTGCAGCCTTTGTGCAAGCGTTTGTGCAATGAATAAAGGGGGTGTATTTTTATTGAACAAGCATTACATTCAAGTACATTCAATCGCCTTGGGCTGCTCTGCCTGCAGCAGCTTCTGCTGCTTTCTGCGTTGCAACACTATGTCTATTTTGCGCTTCTTTGCCTCTGCCAATGTCAGCGTCTTTGTTTGTAGATCCCCCATGCCAGTAGACACAAAGGCTTGCCTGAGGTCAAGCTTGCGGTTTGTGAACTCCTTGATTAGATCCTGCTTTGGTAGTCCTCTCAGGCGCTGCAGGTCGTCGCTGATAAACTTCTGAAAGCACGTCTCTGCATAACACCTGGCCACCTGGCCCTGCATGTTCAGTATGCAGGGTCTGGGATGCTGACATGCCTTGGCAGCTGCTGCTGTTTCTTGAAAATGGTTGTTGTCTGTGTGAATCCCAGCACAGCCTGGTTTATGTGATTGGCTGCTATGGCGTACAGCTTGGGTCCTCCAAGCGCTTGTCCAGCCATCCATCACCTTGCTCTGCAGCAAGAGCATCTGGCTGTACAGAGTAGGACCCTGTCTTTCTGATGATGGGCAGCACATTTTCAAACACAAAGTCCTGGAACTGCTCTGCGTATGCCAAATGGGATCTGAAAACCAATTGGTGAAGTCCTGGCTCTGTGATCCAACGGCTTGCCAAGTCATTTTTGTTTGGATTTGATGGGGTATATGAATCGTATACCCCCTTCTCCAGGATCTCCCGTACGGTCTCGTAGACCTGACTGACCTGACAAATTCTGTGTGCCTTGCTCGACGTGTAGCAGGATCCCTATGATTTATTAGACGCTTTGGAGAATTGTCGTCAAGTAGAACACCGAGATCTGCTTCTACCATGCTCTGAGGGCTGCACAAACTTCGTACTGCTTCCAAGAGGTATAGCCAGCTGCCTTCAACTCTGACTCTGTACAATCTGCAGGCTCGACAGGCTCTCCGATCATCAAGTCCTTGATGCGCCGCAAAGCGTCGTCAGACAGGCCCCACTCACGATAGTTTTCAAGAAATCTTCTTCTGTATACACAGCTTGGACTGAGGAAACGCCTTTGGCCTGCAAGCCAGCAGAACGGTCTTTATATGATCCACGATATGGACAGGAGCGGTGCAACGGGCAAGCAATGCTTGCGTGTTGAACACTGCTTTTAGAGAGCGATGTACAAAGGTACCTTTTTCTGACTGGTGCTTGGCAGACTCTGCTGTTGACGCTTTGAACCTGCAACGGCCCCAGGAGAGCGTGTTTCTGGCATCCCCAGCAGTAGGTACAAGACGCTGAGAAAGTTCTGCTTGCGAAAGCGCGAAACTGGACAGCAAACAGCTTGTCAGGGTTTGTCAACCCCATACCGGTGACACACCAGGCCAGAATCCCATGCCGAATTCTGGTCGGCAGTGGGCGCCAGTTTATCCCATTTTTGTTACGGTCGACGGTCAATGACACCGTCATCCAGAGACCTCCAGAAAGCCTCCAGCGGCCTGGTTGACTAGATTCCAGCCACTTTGACTAGAGTCTGACGTCAGGTGTCCGCCGTCTCAGTGGAGGTGTTGATGAAAACGGTACTCCAGACATCATGTTTGAAATTACTTTAGGTGGCACCAAAACTGGCAAGGTGGCCTGAATGCCAAAGAGCCGGTATGTCTTACTGCTTTTGCGTGTTCTTTTATGCTTTTGCGTGTACGCTTTGAGATGCAACGCATCTCAATGCTTCTTACTCCTTGTGTGTGCTGCAGCCAAAGCCTGTCCTGTTGTGTGCTGATGTCATGCAATCAGAGATGTGCTTCTACAAGCTCTGTTAGGACGACTCACCATTAGAACTACTGCAAGGCCAACAATGTGTCTGCCCTTGTGTCTATGCAATATAGTCAAGTAGTGCCATATGTGCCAGTTCCATACACAGCTAGGTAGTCAAGTTTCCAGACAGATTGCTCGATTGCAGCAATTGTACACGTAGCAGATCTGCCGATCTCTAGAGCTGACTGTATGAGACGCTCTCCCTGCTGCTGCACAAAGTCCATCAAGCAGTAGTCTGTACAATAGTGGATTTTTTGGTATGAAATGATATGCATGACATGCAGAAATTGAAGTGACATGCCTCATGTGTGATCCTGATCTCTGTAACACCATTGCGGCACTGGTTCGCAACATCGTGGATGTCAAATTAGTCATAGGTGGCAATAAACGCGACAGGATTAGTCATAGGTGACCATAAATGCAACAGGTGGCCATAAATGCAAGCCATTTATGGCCAGCTTCGTTAGATTCCCTGCTAGGGTCGCCGAATAACGCTTTGGTAATTCCCTGCCAAACCCCGTCACAGGGGACAAACGGAAATTCAGCACTTCGACCGTCTGTAATGGCGGATTTAAGCTTGGATGGTGTGCTGCAGCAAGCCCCAAGAGTCTTCGAATTCCTGCGGCAAGGTCGCGGTCTGAACGTTTTGCAGGCCACCAACACAGGCCTGCGCGATCTTGTTCAGCAGTATGTGACGCACATCACCATTCCTGATCAGTCGCATATGCTCACATATGCTCACAATCAATGGCCGAACTTGCAGCGTATGAGCTTGCAGTGTCTTCAGGACCCCAGCGCTGTTGCTGGACTGCTAAGGGGTGGGCAGATTTCATGGCTCGAGCCCACCTTTGCCAAGCTTGACCTTGATGCCATAACGGCACTGCGGACAGGCACGTGGCCATGGAAGATGCTCACTAACCTAGCTGTGTATTACATAAAAGGCATGCCAGTGGACGCCTTGAACATTTAGTGCTGAATGTAAGTTGTTTCCCAGTTAGTGTTTGTTGACTTCCCTGATGAGTCCTACAGACAACAAATGTAAATTGATTGATTGATGTAAATTGAAAGAGCCCAAAACGGTTCGTCTCCCTGTGCATCATCGCCATAGGACTCTGCAGGTTCCTTGCTGAAGTCGGAATGAGCATTGCGTTTTGCTCGTTGTCTCCAAAGTTATTGAAACATTGCATACCTGTCAAGCTTCGCCCCAACCGCGTGCTGACCTTTTCGAAAACTCGCAAGATGGTGTCTAGCAGCGCATCCACTGCGACCGCAGTTGCGCCGGCCAAGGTGCACACAAAGCAGCGTTGCAACGTCGTTTGGTTGAACTTCATGACTATTGGCTTGATGTCTTACCTCATTGCATAAATCTGACGTTGTTGCTGCTGATCAGGACTACCAGAGCTTATGTGATAAGCTGCGGGAGATCAGCACCCTCGGTGGCATCAGTGGTCTGCTGCAATGGGACGAAGCAGTCATGATGCCTGCTGGTGCTGCTGAATCACGTGGCAAGCAGAAGTCGGTTTTGGCAGGTGTGGTGTACGAAAAGGTAGGCATGCAGCTAACGGCACCAGCAAACACATAGCCTGTACACCTCTTATACAGGCTTGCCATTGCCTTCAAGATCAAGCTCTGTGACATGCTTCTTTACTACATGCATGTAGTGCTTAGCCCAGGGCTTCTGCTTTGTTCCACTTGATTCCAAGATCGAGTGCTTTGTAGGAAACCAGTGAAGAACTTGGACATTTGCTCAAAACCTTGAAGGCACAGAGCAGCAACCTTGACCCTGTGCAAGCTGCTGTGGTCAGAGACGCTCACAGGTAACGCCTGCTGTCTGAAGATTACAGTCCATGCACATCAATACTGTCACAGTTTGTGATGCAAACTGGGCAAACATATCCTGCAACACCTCAGGTTGCAGTGCCCTGCTGTACTGAATTTAGCATCATGACAGCAATGTTGAACACGTTGACCATGTATCAGTGTGATACCACTACACTACACTTGATGTAAGATTTCCTGCTTCATATGCACTTACGCATGAGCAGACCACTGCTATCATGCTGTAGCTGGTTCCATACAGACCTTGACACCTGGTCTCTGCATGTATCAAAACACCTGTGCATCTGTTGTTGCAGGCAGTTTGTGCGCAACACAGCAATTACAAAAGAGATGGCCCAGCGCCGAGCTGAGCTAGAAAGTGAAGGGTATGTGGTGAGCAACTCACAAACTTCCACACACTTTCAGTGCACAATTTGGGTTCCTACAATCTGTGCATGAATATCAGACCAGCACGCTGCTGCTTATATGCTGCCAGACTGACTTGTATCCTGTGCACTCATGTCACCAGAACACTTCAATGAATGTTCCACCCAAAATACAAGAACAAGTGTTGATATTGCAGCAGATACTAACGTGGCAGCATGCTTGCAACACACAACCCATGTCATGCCATGCCATGCTTTTTGACTTGTTTGTCAACCCAGCCTCTCTTCAAAGAGGTGTCTGGCTGACATGGATGCCGAAAGTCGTAATCTTTTCTTTCTCTTTTCTGAAGACAAGAGACTCAGCAGAATTTGGCCATCTTGCACCAGTCCTATAAAAATGGAGGACCACTAGAGGACCTTTTGCCACAGCCTTAGATCAACTCATTCACGGTGTGCGTGCTTGTCTTGATGAAAACATCTCCACAGTGTAGGATGCCATTTCTGAATTGAAACAGGTGTTTCGGGGTTAACAATAGCTTGATGGTCTTGATGGCGTTGATTTCGTGCAGAAATGGGTGAAGGCAAGAGATGCAGCAGACTTCAGCCAGTTTGCGCCAGTCTTGCAAGAGTGGGTGGAGCTGCTGAAGAAGTATGCGACAGCCATAGACTCCAGCCGCCCAATGTACGATGTGCTGCTGGATGACTACGAGAAGGGAATGACATCAGCCAGACTGGACGAGATCTTTGCTGAGGTCTGTCTGTCTGTCTGTCTGTCTGTCTGTCTGTCTGTCGGTCTGTCCGTCCGTCCGTCCGTCCGTCTGTCTGTGTGTCTGTCTTCATGAGTTTTTCCTTGAGAATTCAGCTGGCCGATTCAGTATCTGCATGTCCAGCTGCACAGAAGCTGTGTCTCATATCTACTTGCTTGTTGCACTTCCCAAAGCCTAAAGCCATTTTCCTCTACTGTTGGCTGAGCGCTGCCCTCGCAAGGCTGATGTTGGCTATCAAAGCCTATTCATCCCCATCTAAACCAGTAGAAATTTGCAATACAAATTAGAACATGCTTATGCGCAAAAGATGCAGTCATGTAGCTGCAGGTCAGGAAGGGCCTTGTGCCTCTCACAAAAACAAACACAGCAAAGAGAACACCAGCAGCCAGATCATACACAGGCAGATGGCTCGTCAGTTAACACAGGCTATGTGACAAAACCATCTTGTGTGTTTTTGTCACATCATCATCCCATGTTTTGGTACTTATGTTTCACTAGGAAGAATCAAAAAGCTTTGAAGCTGATACAAAACACAATTCGAACAATGCTTGTACGCAAAAAATGCAATCATGCTAGCTGCAGGTCAGGGAGGGCCTTGTGCCTCTCATCAAAGATATCAAAGCAAAGGGAAAACCAGCAAACATATCTGGACACAGTCACACACAATCACACAGACACAGTCCAGATGACGTAGTCACAGGGCTCATGACATGTGACACAGTGTGTGCTAGCTGCAGGTGAGGTCTTGTGCCTCTCAAAAAAGAGACCAAAGCCAAATGCGCCCCCCTCAGGCACATGTGGACACAGTCAGACACAGTCAGAGTCACACAGACACAGTCAGATGCCTTGCCAGATGACATTGTCACATGCCTCGAACCACATGACACAGTGTCTGCTGGCTGTAGGTCAGGGAAGGTCTTGTGCCTCTCATAGAAGAGATCAAAACCAAGGGGATTCCCCCAGACAGGTCATACACAGTCAGAAGCCTTGCCAGTTGACACATTCTATAAAACAAAACCATATTGCGTGCTTATTCACATCATCACTTCATGTTCTAATACTCAATGATTTCAGGAAGAATCAAAAAGCTTTGAAATCCTTTGCTACAGGTCAGGGAGGGCCTTGTGCCTCTCATAAAGGAGATCAAAGCTAAGGGCAGCCCGCCAGACAGCTCATTACTGCAGGGCACTTTTGACATAAAGGCGCAGGCAGCACTGTGTAATGCCATTGCTGTGGACCTGGGATTCAGCCTTGAGCAGGGCAGACTAGATGTGTCTGTCCACCCATTCACTGGAGGTCTGTTGCCCCCCCTCACCCCCTCCACCCCCCTGGCCTTGCATACAGTGCAAATCATTTGTACACAAAGTGGTGTAGGCTTGTTTGCAGATCCTTGACTCCAGGCAGAGGCAACTTTGATGTGTCTGTCCACCCACTCACTGGAGGGTTTTGCCACCCCCCCTCCTCCCCGCGCCCCCTTGCATACAATGTAAGCCAGTTGTATGTGAAGCAGTGCAGGGTTTTGACATGTTGTTGATGCAGATCTTTGACTCGGATAGAGGCAACTTTGATTTGTTTGTCCGCTCAGATAGAGGCAACTTTGGTGTAACTGTCCACCTATTTATAAATTTATAAATAGGTGGACAAACAAACCAAAGCTGCCTCTATCTGAGTGGACAAACAAATCAAAATTGCCTGTATCTGAGTCCAAGATCTGCATCAACATGCAATTACTGTAAGTTTATGCCCTCCCCTTGCACACAGTGCAAGCCAGTTGAACGCAAAGTAGTGCAGGGTTTTTACCTATCGTCAATGCGGATGATGCAATGGTTGTTCGTTTACTAGAGGATTACGTCTGATTACTTGTGCAGTGCAAGACTTGTTGGCTGGCCAAAGCTCTTCTTCTTCTTCTTCTTCCCGCCAGTTACGCATGAAAGCACCGGCGTTTGAGTTGCATGCTTACGCATGAGTGGTAGGCATGACTAACTGGTTGCATTGCCTTCCAAGCACATCCCAGATGCAGTCCGGACCAGGACACACTGCATGTATTTGCTCATTCTGCATGCATATTATGTACATTCGTAGATCACATATATTTGCATAGGGTGTACACAAGCTCAGCATGTGGCATGATGCAGGTGCGCATCCCACTGACGTACGGATGACAACCCGCTTTAAGGAGCATGACCTGACAGAGGGGCTGACAGGCGCCATCCATGAGACAGGCCATTCTCTGTATGAACAGGTATGGGTCATGTTTCTGGGGTTTAGGGTTTGTAGTTAGGGGTTAAATGGGTGCAATTTCGTGCCAGAATATCGCTGCCACAGTCAGGAGCATTCTGCAAGATAGGCTGTGTCTTCTATACACAAGTATAGTATCATGGGTTTAGGGGTTTTAGAGTTTGTTTCAAGGGTCAAATAGGGATGATTTCACTGTCGTAGGGGCTACAGGAATTTGTTCAGGGGTGATACTGGTGTTTTTGCATGCTAGGATATGACCAGCACAGTCTGTTATGCTTCCGTGTATCACCACCATATACCGTGTAAGATCAAATCAGCATGTTTCCAGGCAGATGTAGCCACAAATGAAATAAATCCTCACAGTATTTTTCAAATGTCTTGCCCCCACAGCTAGACCCTCCCACAAAGAAATTGGATGCAGAATGTCCCGCCTACAAACCCTAAACCCCAGAAACATGACCCATACCTGTTCACAGAGGGATGTGTGACTCACCACTGCTGCTGCAGGGCAGAAACCTGGAGCAGGACGGTTTGCCAGTCAATGAAGCCCTGTCACTGGGGGTGCATGAGAGCCAGAGCCTCCTGTGGGAACGCATGGTGGCTCTCAGCCAGCCCTTCGCACATTACTTATTGCCGAAGCTGCAGCAGCACTTCCCGGAGCTGGCTGAGAAGCTGACGCCTGAGACGCTGTATGGGGCGATAAATGTGATCCAGGAGCCTTCCATGATCCGGGTTGAGGCAGATGAAGTTACTTACCCATTGCACATCATCCTCCGGTGAGCAGTTGCTTGTCCCTATACATGTGGTTTGCTGCACACTCATTCCTGTCCCCTCCCCCCCCCCCTCTGTCTCCCCCCCCCCTCCTCCCCCCCTCCCTCCCTCCCTTCATTCACTCAAGTAGGTAAGATGTTACAAAGATGCTTGGGCTTAGTGTCAAAGCGTCTTTTGGATATCCATAGTGGTCGTTGTGGCTGGCACTACCAAGTTGTGTTAAAAGGCTCGGTTTCCCAGCCTCACTGTCTTTTTAGAACCCTGCTGACTTTTCTTTTGGTCCTTTTGTCTGTCTGTCTGTCTCTCTGTCTGTCTGTTTGTCAGTGTATATGTGTGTGTGCCTGCCTACCTGACTGTCTGTCTGTGCAAACACCCCTGGCCAAAGCAGAGCAGGGATGGTCACCCTTTGACAAGCAATCTCAATGCTTGGACATTGTGCATGTCTTGCTGGCATCAAAACCCTGATGCTTGAACATACTTCACTCACTCTTACACAGATAGAGCAGCAGCTGTTAGCCGGAAACATAGTGTGCCAACCCCAACTGTACATTTGCATCAAGCAGCACTGACATCCACTGTCACCATGTAGATACGAATTAGAGCAGCAGCTATTGGCAGGGCACATAAGCGTAGAAGATGTCCCTCGCCTCTGGAACCAGAAGATGACAGAGTGCCTGGGGTGCACCCCAAAAGATGACGCACAGGGGGTCCTGCAAGACGTGCACTGGAGCGCTGGGATCCTGGGCTACTTCCCTACTTATAGCTTAGGGGCTATGTACGCTTGCCAGATATACCAGGTGAGCCATGCTATATATTTCCAAGCAAATTAAAACCTTGAAAAAATGTAGTAGACAAAGAATTCGATGATGAAAAAGAGTAACCTTGAAAAAATAAACTTGTCAAGTTGTTAGCCAGGCTATTGGTAAGCCTTTCAAACCATGCTATTGTTGCCTGGAGATGCCTTCTCATATACTGCCTACATGCAATGCAGGCTTGTCAAAGGCACCCTGTGAGTTGTGCCATTTGTAAGCTTTGAAGCCATGTTGCTGCATAGTTGCTCCATTGTCTGCTGGCGTGCTCAGGTCGTGATCAGAACCTGTGTGTCTAGTGTGTCCATGTTGCTAACATGCTGAGGTCCTTGAGCAGAGACTGTGCATAAGCATGAATGCTACAGCCATTGCAGACACTTGTAGTGCATACCTAGCATCAACAGCATCCCTGCTCTGAAAGAAAAGAGAAACAAACACCACACCTTTTGGCATCAACTTCATGAGAAGCCAATTGTTACACCGGGCTGCCCAGGACAATCCTGCTCTGCATAGACTTTAGGTCAAGTGTACAGCTGTACCTCTCATCAAACTGTGTGTCAGGCTTTGCGTCAGCCTCAGCTTTAGTACACAGATATCACTGCTTATCAAATATTATGTCATCAGATAACACAATCAATATTATATTATTATCAATATTCTAGTACTTGTACATGTATTTTGGGTTGCATCTTACTGCATGGTATTTTGTTGTGGTCTGCTTTTGACCATAGTTACCTGATAATGTGACATTTCTCATTAGCAATGCTTGGCAACCTGCAGACAGCATGCAAGGAGATTCCACATCTGGAGAAGGAAATCGCTGCCGGCAACTTCAAGCCATTGAGAAATTGGTTGAAGGAGAAGATTCACCAAGTTGGGTCGTTGCATCCCAATGGAGATGAGCTTATGAAAGCAGTTACCGGCTCTCCTCTAGACCCATCTGTTTTCTTGAAATACTTGAGGGCAAAGTATACTGCGCTGTACAAGCTATAGGCAAATCTCTGGAGCTTGCTGTGATTTTGTGCAGTTCTGCAGACAGTCTGAACATGTCATGGATGGCATTGAAGGATGTTTAATTGTGTGTCACAGCTCAGATTAAAGTGCCGCGTCACTAGGTCGAGACCTTGTAGGGATGCACAAGTCAGACTGCTCTTGAGAGACAAGACCTGTCCTGCTCGTACCTAGCTCAGGGCTGGAAAGCGTAATTACTGGTATTACTGTTATTATTAGCTCAGATGGGAATGTGTCTGTCAAAGCTGCTGGCACTGGAGTTGCAGCTGGGTTTTGTTTCGACTTTGCTTTGGGAATCAGAGCCACATAGAGGCAGACAACTCTGCAAGTGCATTGCAATACATCAGACTACAAGTCAAGCCTGAAGTTCAGCATGTGGCCTTGTGTTTCACGTCTTTGCACATCAGTGTTACATGCAATGGTGCACCTGGCGGATTGATTCTACAACTTCGTTCATCATGGGCACAGTTACTGCAAGCTTTGCAAGAATGTAGCAAATAGCATGGTCAAAACGCATCAGCTGGTGACGGCAATGGCTGTGGCATATCTGGCCTGAAAAATTGCAAGAAGTGATGATATAACTTTTGATTCAGAATTCTCGTAATGGCACAGCAGAGAGCCTGAAATAGAATGAAGATGCGTCTCACAGACGGGGTAGCCATGTAACCTGTCAGGCTGCATTCACTGTCAGTGCAAGATGGACAGCGAGTTGAAGCTGTGTATACACATTAAACCTCAAGTTTGAGCATTACGGTACTGGGGCGTTACTCACCGTTACTCCCAGCTTTGCTGCTGCAGCAGCTCAACGATAGACTGTACTCAGGGTCACAATCCTCAAGCAAAAGGCAGTGTAGTGTCAGCGCGGAGCACTGAATGTGGTAGTGCACTGCCGGCGTCGAGCAGGCAGTATTCGCATAGGCTGCCAAGCAAGCCTGATCAGCCGTAGCCGGGCGAACTCGATGAAATCGCGCATTCTGGCCTAGATATCGAAGTCTCTGCATCAAAACAGCAGAGACTGCAGCTGCAGCTGTCTGCACGTTTTGGCTTTGAAGTTGCCTATGTCCCTTTTCCCCTGAGCAGGGTGTCTGAAAGCTGAAACGATTTTCTGAACACCAGTGCATCCGCAATAGGTCAAATGTGCTGACTCTGAGACTACCACAAATCTTAGCACAAACGGATAGAAGGACCCCAATGGCATACAGCTTCCCTGGTGTCAGGAGCACTCAGCAGTCATGTTGCTGCACCTGCCACTTGCAAGTTGCAACTTGCACCAATTGGTACATCAGCAGTTGCAAGTTAAGCAGCGCTTGCAACTGTCTAACCTCACTGCCCATCGTCATGTCAGCAGCATCAAAAGGCCAGCTGCCCTGCTGGTGTCAGGCAGAGCATCGCCACAGAGCACAGCAACCAAGAGGCATGCGATTGCTCAGCCCACTGGGCACGAGGACAAAGAAGTTCACGGCTCTCCAAGAGGTGCAGTTATGGGCAAGCAGGCCAGCCTCTCAGACAAGAGCCAGAAGCGCAAAAGGGGGGTGTTTCTGACCGAGAGTGAGGATGAACTTAGTGCAGCCCCTTGGTCCAATCGCAACAGGCTGCCAAGCCGAATGGTGCCCTAACCAAAACCCTAAACCTTAAACCCAAAACCAAGCGGCTGAGGTCCAGGTATGTTGAAGACACCCTTCTTCACACGCATCATATCAGTCAGTTGCTCAATGGTGTGTAATGTTATGTGATCACAACTGCTCATTGGCCATTTGTCTCATACACTTGCTGCGACCCTGTTGCACAGGTACAAAGGCGTCAAGCGAATTCAAAACAAGTCCAACAAGGTGGATGAGCGCAAGGTTTCATTGGGATTATACTCCACAGAGGATGAAGCTGCCAGAGCAGCTGACGAGGGTCATATTTACCAGGTACGCACGCAAGCGGCCATGGCAGACAGTAACACACTCACACACACGCACGCACTCACGCACGCACGCACGCACGCACACACGCGCACACACGCGCACACACGCGCGCACACGCACACGCACACGCACACGCACACGCACACGCACACGCACACGCACACGCACACGCACACGCACACACTCTGCCTTCTTTGCTGTCAAATAGCCGACTGCAGATATGGCCTTTTGTAGGAGTACATTAGTGGCTACTAACAGAGGTCAAGTCAGAGGCAGTGCCTACCTCTGCATGCGCATGGTCAGCGCACCAGAGAAGATGGTGCAACATGTGCATATGCTCTGAAACATTCTCACTACTTTGCTGACACTAGGCCTGGCAGAAACAGCTTCAACTGTTTGAAAAAACCTCCCTGACCTGCTAGCTTTGAGACAGGCTTTGCGATTGCACATGAAACTGTCCGCCACATCATTGCCCCGTCATTTCTTCTGAGTTCACAGCCTTCTGACCCTGTCAAACACCCCACACAACACGTTGTAAGGGATAAGATCCTTCGTTGATACCTTGACAGTGTAACAGACAAGCGCGGCACAACACACAAGGCTTAGATTGGTTATCATATCAGGATACACTCATGGATGCTATAGCCACAATGCTGCTTGTGATGCTAGTCGAGCCATCTTACATTTTGTATACGGCCCCTGTGAGCTGCTTTTGCTGCATCTTCTTCTCTGACAAAATAACCTAGAACAAGCTTCTTAAAGCCCTTCTTCTGATTGGGTTTCATGTAAAACTCGTACACATACGCCTCCCACTTCTTTACCATTTGATTCCATGACACTCTTGTAAACCTGCAAGTTATCACACAACAATTGGAGCGTCAAAGCTTTGGTAAACAATGTTGTTACACAGGTATGTATGTTGTTCATACCAGTGCACTCTATGGACAAACATGAACAGCAATGCAATATGTGGCAACGCGCGTTTGTGCACCTGCTGTGTTGACGAGCTTTTATTATCCTTCTAGCCTCTGCGCGATGTGCTCACGAAAGTCTGCAAGTTGGCTAACTTGATGATGGTCGTATTGAGAGTCAGGGAAGTCGACAGCCTTCAAACCCTGCATCAACTAATATCATCAGACTGTTCGCCGGTACGGGTGGTTCATAGGGTTGCGTGAACACATTGCACCATATCTGGTAAATAAGTAATTTCACAGTTTGCAATCATTCTCCACGAGGCACCAATGAAATCTTTCACCCTACAAGAGATGCTCTAGCACATTTGCAAGGGCAATGCAAAAGTCACCGCTCAAACACCAACTTTGATGATGTTTTCAGCCCCTTTTCCACTGTGCATCTTGTAGATGTCATTGACAGCACAAAGCTGCATGTGCATGTCAGGTAGCTACCCATCTATTTCGCAACGATGACCATGTCACACCAATGAACCTGAAGGGAAGGTGGCAAGCTTACAAACTGCTGCGAAACAGAGTGTATGGACAACAACATGAGATCACATGGTCCATCAATAATCTTGGGCAGTGGAAAACGCATACATGTGCTTTGTACACGATCACGTGAATTCACGCTTGTGACATTTGCAACAAAGTTGCTTGCGGCTGCTGCACAATGATGTCAAACAATCGTTTGCTTGTGCTCGAAGCTCACCTGGTGCTCTGACCTGCCTTTGTTGCTTGCATAGCCTGCTTGCGCTTTAGCTCGATGAACTGATTGAAGTCAGCAGGCTGCCGTATTTCGCCTTCATTGTAAGGAAAATGTGGAAAATTGACAGGGTTGAGGTACTGCACAAACGCATACTGTATGAGCACGCTGAAAGTTGTGTGCAGGCAAGCAGGATGCAATATCAGGAATGTGCAGGACAACTGATGTGCAAAAACTATATATGAAGACGAGGTGGCCTAGCAAGGGCTGTTGTGCGATGGCAATTCGTATGTGTTCTCACATATACAGAGGAGCATGTCAGCCTTTCACAACATGAGGACACGCATCTCATGTACATCAGCCTTTCTGCTTTGACCTACTTGAGACATGTTTGATTGAGGTGACATGTTTGATTGAGCAACATGGAACAGCAAACTGAGGCAACAAGTGCATCATGACTCATCATGGAGGCAGAGGCAAGATTGTTGAGGTGGAGTGCATTCAGGGAGGGCTGACCTAGGAAATGCAATGATCACGGACTTGGCAATTGCAGTCATTATTGACCTGGTAAATGCGGTGATTACTGATCTGGTAAATGCGGTAATTACAGACTTGGTAAATGCAATAAGTACTGATCTGGTGAATGCGGTGACTACTGAGCTGGCAAATACGGCAATTACTGATGTGGTAAATGCGGCATTTGCTGGTCTGGTAAGTGCTGACCTGCACTGATTGCTGACCTGATATATGTGAGCTTCGTCGTACACGAGTTGCTGATTTAAAGACAGATACATGCTGTTTGTTTGGGCTTTGCTGAACTGCCGGCTCTGAATCGTCCTGCTGGCCGGACGTTAAATGGCTTAGTGGTTAGAGCATCCGCCTGTCCGCCTGAGGTCTTGGGTTCAAACCCAAGCCTTGCAGATTTGTTCGTCTGTTAACAAGCCGTTTTCGGCTTCCTCAGGTTCTGAGGCCAACGGATGATACACATGCTCATGTTATCTAATCGAATGGGGTAATATACTTCCCGTCAAAAGGCGCGGTGCCTATAACAACCCGGCGATGGTCCCGTCAACACCGAACATACCCCGGTCGACCTAGCCGTCCTGTCAAGGAATATAGGTACAGGCTCGTCCTGGAAGAAACATCATTACAAGGGCTTAACGGCCTCGGGTTACGTTTCAAGCCTTGTGCACGTTCCCGTTATCACGCGTAAGATTTTCTTTTCTTTTCTTTTCTTTTCTTGCCGGCTCTTAATTCTTTTCAGCTTTGCGAATTGGTCAACATTGTCAGCTACACATGCGACAGATCAAGATCCTTTTTCAATTTTTTGTGTGTGTGTGTGTGTGTGTGTGTGTGTGTGTGTGTGTGTGTGTGTGTGTGTGTGTGTGTGTGTGTGTGTGTGTGTGTGTGTGTGTGTGTGTGTGTGTGTGTGCCCTAGCATATTCGTCGTTCGCATTGCATCCTCCTCTGCATTGCAACGCGCGCCGAATCACGTTTTAGCTTCGGCCTGGCCTTCAGACGACATGACAGAGGCAACGACAGAGTGCTCTGGCAGGGCAAACGGTGCAGAAATGCCCGAAGACCAAAAGCCTGACGCTGCTGCACTCCTGTCGACACGCGAAGACAAATACGAAAGCTTGGCTTGGGATATGTTCGATGAGATGGTCGCTTGCGCCAAAGAGTATGCACGAGGACATGAAGAAATACTAACCGAGATAGGGAACGAGATCCGCGTCAAGTATGCCTACAAAATGGGAGAATTGTCAGGACAGCGTGACACACTGATCTCACAACTCAAATGCGCACTCCACAAGAAGTTACCACAATTCATGAGGTCGTCTGTTGACTGTGCACCTAGTATGGAGTGCTAGTGCTCACAAAATGTGGGAGTCAGTTGGGCCTAGTAAAGCGAGGCTGCAAGAAACGCTGTTAGGCTTTGAGGTGCTCATACACCTTGTTAGGCTTTGAGGTGCTCATAAACCTTGTACAGATTGTAAGTGCTTGCCTAACAGGGAGACATCTGGACCTAGCTGTAGGAAACTTAACATAAGGCTTACCAGCCTTGGCTCACTACAGATGTAATTGCTCAGTGTGCAACATGCAGCGGGCATTGGGCGACATGTTCACCTAAGGTCCTTCCCCAAAAGAACGTCAACTAATGTTTGGACCTGGTGATAGTCATTGGATGGACTCAGCTAGGCTCATGATTCTCATCATGGTCAGAAAGGCTGTGGCCTTGTTGTCGCTGCCAGATACAGTGCATGGCTCAAAGCTGCCTGCTGTGCATCGCATTGTCCTCAACTCACATAGTAATGATCTGCAACTGTATTCTAAAGTTTTCCGCATGCTTATGCTGGCCTTGTCTTGCTTTTGACACTGCTAATTTAATGAATTTCACATTGAGCTCAGTAAAGGCAGGACAGCCTGCTGAGTTAAATTCAACACATGCTTGCTAGACTTTGCGCTATTGCCTTTGACGATGCATCCCTGTCTTCCCCTTTGTAGAAGAGCTTGAGTTTTGGTTGCTGGATATCAATACGATTTACTGGAGGATGTTTTGTCAAAAACAGGTTGTTTCATTGTGATCAATAGTTGCATTGCCTGTATGTGACTGTATGTACAATCGAGTCATCATGTCTGTCTTTGGCGTAGGCATGACACTCAAGTGTCATACGGCATTCTAGAAAAGGGGGATATCCGACTCGAGCTTCTTTTTTCTATGATCCATGCAATTCACTAAGCTGTGCATGCTAGTTTATGCTGGGGAATGCATCAGATCCGATTTATCATGACAACTGCCATGTTTGTCAGGGGATAGCATCCGATGGCAAATTCTAGTTCCATGAGGGTCCATAAACAGCACATGCTGAAATGGTAGCCAGACACACTTTCAAGGGCTCTGTGTTACAATCCAACTCTGCTTGTACAGGGACCCTAATGATAGTCCACCCACTCAGGAGGGGGGTTCCTGCACAATCTCTGCCGCATGATCTTCACACATCAACACACCCATCAGACGCATCATTCATTCAGCGTTGACCAGTTATTGGTCATTGTTTGATATCTGGTGCATCAGATTTACTCAGACGCAATAGCATTGCCTATGGACCGAGAAAAGGAGCTAGCTTGACAGATCAAGAACCGTGCACTAACAAAAAAGGAGCCATGCCACGCACATCTCACTTGCTCACTCAGCAAGCACTCTCAAGTCTTTGACTCTCAGTTGAAATCCGGAGGTCTCCACCTACAGGAGTCAAAACAGCAATGCTAGGTGTCTGGCAATCAGGTCATCCAAAGGCTCCAACCACCCTATACTCTGTTGTTGCATGCCTTTGAACATTTAGTGCTCACAGAACGGTGATATTCCAACCATTATCTGTTGAATTCCTGATCAGTCCCAAGGACAGAAAATGGTTGTAACTGGCTGCTTGACTACACCTATACCAAAACCAGTTCATCCAGACAGAAGGAGGCGTAAGCTGCGTTACTGTTGCTACCAAAACCAATGCTGTCAATGTTGGCTAAGCTACCAGCCGACCCTCCAGCACAATTGAAGCTGTCAAAGGGAATCTGGAAATGGTAGTAGGTCCCGCCATTTGCAGTCGCCTGGGTCCCCACCGGCGTCAGATTAGTCAACTCCAGTGACTCAGCACAGTAGACTGAAGCCTCAGCATTGCTGAGGTACACATTCAAATCTGGTAGGGTTCCCTTGGG
>JAABUK010004110.1_pt1 | contig 24005 bp, 20 predicted proteins | sample 5559141 | NCBI WGS metagenome assembly JAABUK01 (sample SAMN10711869, study PRJNA513367) | rock metagenome | isolation source: Antarctica rocks | place: Antarctica: Victoria Land, Pudding Butte nord | collected 2016-01-03
TCATATGCAGGTTTTCAAGTTCGTTCTAGACTGTCTTGATGTTTTCCACATTTGACCTTCGTCTTCTTCTATATGTGATCAGACTTGCTGGCTGGCTAAAGCATTGTAATCTCTCTCTCTCTCTCTTACAGGGCTGGATCGTCGCGTGTACATACCATCTTTGGTTGAAGCCATTTAGCGGGCACACGTGGTAGCGTCAGCTAAGGTAGGCGCACACAACGCTGTCTGTGTCAGACTTGATTCGCTTGGATCGCCAACTGTAGTTGGCCGTTTTGCGGGAGGCCAGCACGTTGAGACACATCGTGATGCTGTGGCTGGTGCAGACGCACTGCACATGAGTTTTGAGTGTCTAGCTCTCCAGCCGCTTAGGCCGCAAAACGTTTCTTTGTTCTCCATAAACACTGACACCATGAGGTCCTGTTTTGCACAACATGATCACAGGATTTCAAGTATGTTCTAACTTGTCTTGACTTCCTCCAGATCTGCCCTTTGTCTTCTTGTACATGTGATCAGACTTGTTGGCTGGCTAAAGCATCGTAGTCATCTTGCCTCACAGTTTCATGTAAAATATTATTACAATTGAAACCGAACTTTCAATCTGACAGCATGCGGTGTGTTTGTATAGATCCAGCAGACTAATGTTAAAGTAAAGTGCGTGGACCTGAACCAGAGGGTGTCAGCACTGGAGTTGGTCCTTTCAGTTTGATCTTCAACAGCTGCCAAGCAATACAGTCGCATTCAAAGCAAGAGCTGCAGAGAATCCACAGCAGTGTACTACTATCTTGGCTCATGACAATTTTGCAGAAATATGGTGTCCTTGACTAGTGGAATTGTTCAGTGCCAGTCTAGGGGCCCTCGCCTTTGTGGCTTACACAAGGGCTGTGTATAGCTTGCAGAGCTGAACACAAAGTAACAGCAATGCATTGACATATGACCATGCAACTACCAGATTGCACCTGCAATATCGTAAACTTTGGGGTTATGACATAGAACAGGATCCCTCATACACCTATAGGCTAACCTGAAATTCTCTGTCACACCTCCTGGGTGGCTGTGGCTTACGTCAAGTTGATGCCATTAATGGCAATATGGCATATGTCTGTGTGTGTTTAACCAGCAGTGATGCCTGTGAGTCTCATGCGAAGCATTGCTGCATGCGGCATGGCATTGGGGATTTGCAAAACACTGCAACCTTGATCAGAACCTCATGACAGCTTCCCTTGGCCAACCTGTGCCAGCCCAAGGCCTTCTCTGTAGCTCTGGCCACCATAGCATTTGTGGTATACGTATCTGCCTCTTCAGATGCATCACATAAGTGCTGAAGAGTGACCTCAATTGAGCTAGCTCTTGCACTAGCAGTGCGCTTGCAAAACTGCCGTTGGCAAAGACGTCGCGCCGTTGAAGGAATATTCCCCGTGGGCTTGTCCTTGGTCGGTTTCATAGGACTGGCATACGCATGTGCCATCGGGTAGCCAAGGAGCTTGACTTCTCTGTGGCAACAGCCTTTTGAAGCTATAGTAGCTTCTGCCACAGAAAACAGCTGGTGAATTCCAAAAAGGACAGCTGTGACTTCACATGCCTAGACTGCACGTGCGGCAGATTGTTACGCTTCCCTGCGTCATGACTGTGAAAGTTTTACCGAGTGTTGATAAGCTGTCTCCGTTCCCTTGTTGGGCAAGGGCGACTTTGATGACAACGACGCCGGCATGAATCATTGAAATTGGCGCCGGTCAGTGCAGGCGCTGAATTGTCGCCCCGGAATGTCCCTGATAGGTCTCGGCAACGCTTGATAAGCGAGGGTAACCATGGACAGTAAGCAAGGGGTTTGCCTGTTCTTTCAGAGGACGGGCACCTGTAAGCTTGGTGACAAATGTCCATTGTCGCACGTAACCGAAGAGAGAGGCATCACCACGAAGTATGACGACCGCATATGGCAGCACGCACAGGTAGCATGACCTGGCACAAAAGTTCGTGATATTGAGCGACAGCGTGGGCATGCCGATTGCGGTCCCGCGTTTGCAGACACAGCAATTGACCAATAGCCGTCCCGAGCCTGTGCATTAGACGCATACAACCCGCCGCGCCCTACGTTCAAGTCTTGAAGCATTCTTACCTCGAAAGCCTCTACCTTCTTCAAGCCGGAAGCTGCTTGCTTGAGTGCAAACGGGTTTGCTGGCACGCAAACCATAGCACCTTCACTGAACGAGCATGTGCGTGCCTTGCTCAGATCCGATTTGTGACTGCAGGCCAGCACAAGTGGTCCCCAACCTGAGCTGCCAAGAGGTAGCAGGCGTACTAGTTTTGGTCAGCGGCCAAAGCCAGACCCCCCAGAGAAGCCTGCAGGGGAGCAGCAGTCAACAGAATGGAATTTTCGCGTCATGACGTACAACATTCTAGCAGAAGGCTTGGTAAGCCCTGGTGCCCTAAATAGTCTATCTGCACCCTGTATTCCCAACAATGATCTGGCTACAGAGAGGCCAACGTGATCTTTTCCAGCAACAGCAAAGCATTGATCTGCCAAGCAAGTTCGCTCCTAAACTGATGCAAATGCCTGTCATAGGCGACAGCACATGGTGAACTGCTGTACCAGCAAGTGCCTACTTGGTGCTTGAAATGGAACTACCGATGGCCAGGCCTACTAGCAGAGATCGTCCACTACAAGCCAGATGTGATGAGCTTGCAAGAAGTGGACCACTTTGATGAGCTTGCCAGCAGACTTGAGCCTTTGGGGTGAGTAGAAACCTCTTAAACCTATGATCACGTCAACACACACCATGCAACATTATCTGAGTTGCTTGGTCAGATCTGCTCTCATATTACATCATTATTAGTGCAGATGAGCAGTGTATGAGTGTCACAACCTGACAACCTCAACTGCTGCGCTAAAGGTTTTTTTGGTGTCTCGGGCTCACCTGCATCTTTATTGAGCACATCAACAGCTGCGTCATCCACATGCCAATGTGCATGGTGTGACAGTATAACAGTTGTGCTCGTATTGGAGTGTGCATGTCTCATGCAGGAGCATCAGCTGTGACGTAATTCTGCAGTACTGGTATGCTAGTATACCTCTGACATGCATGCAATGCTTCTGGTGCAGGTATGAGGGGCGGTATGCACAGAGGAGTGGTGGCAGATCTGATGGCTGTGCCACCTTCTGGTGAGTCACAGCATGCAATTGTGATAGAGACACACTCACATCTGCATTGTTAATGTTCCATGAAGCATCAAGCAGCAAGCAGCAAGCAGAGTATGTCCTGGTCTGCTTTACACTGCACACTGTACATGCTGAAGTGCTTGTCTGGAGAGAGCTGGTGTGTAAGCAGAACTGCTTGTCATTAGAGTGCAAAAGTACCTGCTGCAGCGGCCATATCGCTGTTTTTTGCATATCAACAGTCAGGCACCTTGGCATCCTTGATTTGCTGGCAAAATCTAGTGCTGCAGTTCCTGCAAAGCCCACAACGTCTGCCCCATGTGTTGGCCGCATGTTGCCTGCAGCCTGCCAAAACAGTTAATGTTAAGAGTATCTGGCATGCAGGCGCAAAGACATCTTCATTGCTGTGGCTGTGGACATCATTCGTTTCCAAAGCTACGGGTTGCAAGACAATGTTGCTTTGCTAGTCCTGCTGCATCGTAAAGGTCAGCATTTGTAGTTCCTAATATCCTCATGGCACTGCTGGCAGCCATGCTGCTTTTGCAAGTCACTTTTTGTTTTGCTGCAATGGATCTGCACATCTGAAGGTATGTATTACCAGTGTGCTATAAACCACAATCATACTGTTGTGTTCAGCTGTTGTCTTCAGCTAGTGCCTTCAACACTACTAGCAAAGCAGAACCCACAGTGTGTGCTTGCCTGCAACTTGGGAATCAACCCATGCATGCTGAAACAATTTTTTGGGGTGTTACAGCTTTATTACCAGTGTGCTAGAAAACATCATACTGTTGTGTCCAGCTGTTGTCTTCAGCTAGTACCTTTTACAGTACTAACAGAGCAGAGTTCACTGTGTGCTTGCCTGCAACCCGCAAATCAACCCCTGCACGCTGACTCAATTTGTTGGGTTGCTACAGCTTCCTTCCCAGAGGGTGAGGACACAGCCAGTGAGAGTGTAGTGGAGGTGCGCATGACTGTGGATGAGTCAGGGGATGTAAGCATGCTGTCTGGGGAGGTGCAGAAGTGGTTCAGGCTGCATGCTGAGCTGCCTGTGGAGACGCTCATGGACCCAGCGCTGCTGGTGGCCAACACTCACATCCTTTTCAACCCCAAGAGGGGAGACATCAAGGTGTGTTGAGCTCTGCAGGCTTATGCCAGCTGTCACTGACCATGCTATTAATTCTGAATACCATAGGCTTGTCATAGCAGTAGTCGTGACAGAATTAGCGGCAATATATGGTTCAAGCATGGGTGTCTCCGCAGGGAATGCTGCGTCTTGTTTTTAGGCTGAACATGCAGCACGTGCATTGCGCTTGAGCTCTGCATTGTGCATACTTCTGCACATCTTGCTCCAGCAAGTCATCTTGCTGATTTTGCATTGCAGCCTGCACAGCTCAGGTTGTCTACATGCACACCACGAGGTTCGCCAACATGCCACACATGTTGGCGCATCAAGCACCATGATCCTTTTCACAGCACTGCGCATTATGATGTTCCTTCTCTGCAATTCCCAATTGTAGATGCTGCTGGATGTTGTAACGTAGTGCTGCACATTGAGATGTTCCTTCCCTGCATGCAGATTGCCCAATTGCAGATGCTGCTGAATGTCATGAATGACATAGTGCTGCACGTCCTGATGTTCCTTCTCTGCATGCAGATTGCCCAACTACGGACGCTGCTGAATGTCATGAATGACATCGTGCGCAAGTGCAACGGCAATGCCTTGGGCATGGTCATGGGCGACTTCAACTCCACTCCACAGAGTGCCGTCTACCAGTTCATCAAAGCTGGTGAACTGGACTGCCAGACAGTCCCTAGGAAGCATGTCTCTGGTCAAGTGCAGGGCACCAGCTGGCCTGCTGCCCTTGAAAAGGTAATCCCCTCCCACCCCCTCCCCTAGGTTTCATAGCTGGATGCAATGGCTTGTTGCTGGTCTTGTGCACTCATTGTGTACTTGTGTTGAGCTGCATGGTGCTGGTCTTGTGTTGTTGTATGGGACATGTTGGTCTGTGAGACTCCTTGTCTGCAAGTGAAGCTGACGCATACTGATTTAGTCGTGATTGGCCGAGTGTACGTGGTATACCCCAATGGTTGCCGGCATGAAAGGTTCATCCCTGCCAAGGCTAGGGCCCACCCCGTGAGGGTCTCTTGTCGCTAAGACGCATATGTCCTGCGTGGAAACGCGACACATCGTGGATTCGCAATGGAGCATGTGGATTTTGTCTGTCTGGTCTGTCATGGCAGTAAGTTGAGCAGCTTCACAAGCAGCTGCCATCGGTAATGAGCCTTATTACAGCTTGCCCTTCTGTATTGTAACACTATAGCGTTGCTGTAATCTTGTATGTTCCTGAAGTCAGTCAAGATGGCTGAGTTAGATTGACATTACATGTGCTTAATGCAGATGGCAAGGCAGCGCAGTGCACCGGCGGCTTTGAGTGTGGAGAATCTTGACACCCTGCTGACCCCCCCTGCCACCCCCAGCTCGCCCCAGAAATCTGACTTCTGGGGGTCACCCCCTCAAAAGTCCCCTACCTACCGCAACCCCCGCAAGAAGCCCCTCAGGCTCGCTGGGGCTGCAGCTGCCCCCAAGGGGGGTCTCAGCAGGGGGATGAAGCATGTGGCTTCAGAGCCACAGCTGTTTGCGCTGGACGGCTCTGGCGACTACGGTGGTGTTGCAAGAAGCATTGTTCAGCCGCTGAAGTTGACAGCACACACTGTGCCGGCCTTGCAAACCCTGCCGGACACCACGCCGCCACTCCCCAGCTCCTCTACTTCTTCGCCACGTCAGCAGCCAAACTCGGCTCCAGCAAATGTTCCCAACTCAGCCTTCTCATCTCCTCAGCCCAGCCTGCCTCAGCGACCCAACTCGGTGAGTTCAGCCCCTCAGGGCGAGCGCCCTCTGGATCCGAGCACAGCTGAAGCAATCGCCAAAGCTGTTCAGCATAATGATCCAAAACACCTTCAGGGATTAGTCATGCCTACCATGAACTCATCAAAGCAGCTTTCCACCACCTCCCTGAGCACCATTGCTGAGAGTAACTCAGACCCAGGCAACTCAACAGCTGATCTAGCTGCGCTCGATCAGGTGGCTGAGAAGCTCACTGAGTTGAGCGCTGCTCAGGCCAACTCGCCATCTGCCAGGACAGACAGGTCCTCCTTTGAGTTTGACATGCAGCAGGACCAGTACGCTAGCTCGCCTGCTCAGATCTCAGGCTTCCCCAGCTCAAAGCATCTAGCTCGCTCGGGATCATCAGCTCGCAGCTCGAGCACTCAGGCTCAGCTTGAGCCAGCAGCATTTGGCTCAGACATTCAGGTCTTAGATGACAGAGACCTGTTTCCACAGACCTCCAGCAGTGGTGCAGAGCTGAGTCACCTTCATGACTCAGCCACTTCCAGCGCACCTCCTGACTCAGCTGCAGATAGCTCAGCGAGTGAATTTGCAGACACCAGTCGCTCAGATCCTGCTGTGAGCAAAGCTGAGTCTTTGTCTAGGTCTCCTTCTAGGAAAGGAGGCTTTTCCAGCCAGGATTCAGCGTTCTTTGCGCCGACCGTACTGAAACCGCGTAAGTCAGCTGATGGCGAGCAGTTGCAACCAAGCGGGCGGAAGCTGCAGCAGATTCCCTCCAACTCAGAAATCCTCATCCACGTGTCCCCTGGCACCGGCCACCAAACGCCCTTCACCTCAGGGCCATATTCCTCCACTGGCCCTGACCCCTGCCCCACGCTGCCATCATCCCCTGCAGCAGCAGTCTCTGCCAGAGCTGCTGCAGCAGCTGCCGCAGCAGATGCCTTGGCAGGATCGCAGCCCCATGCTCGTTCAGAGAGCCTCCCCCCACGACCCTACTCCCCCCCTGGCCCATCCCCCTTGGGTGAATCATCTGACCTGGAGCAGCGCAACTCCTCTTCTTCTTCTGTCTTGTCACCCACATCCAAGCTGGCAGCTGACATCGGTCTCTTCTCACCTCGTCGTTTACCCCCAAAGCTGCTGAACACCAGTAGGCATGGTGGGTTTGGGGACTCTCAGCGCTCTTCTGGGGATCTTGGGCATCTGCAAGCCCGCAAGTCTGGGGATAGGCCCCGCCTCTCAGCTGACAGGGGACCCCCAATTGTCAAGAAGCCCCTATTCAGGGTAATTGCCGTACCTCCATTTCATTTGGTCACAGCAAATGCAAACCGCTGGTCTCAATTCTATGACCTGCTATGTTGTCTTGCTTGTCTGGACATGCAATGGCCGTGCTTTGCTGATTTCATCACATGCCTGGCAGTCTGCACCTCATCAGAATCATTTGGTTGCCAAGACACTGCGCATGCCTTGTGTGTCACACCATCAAGTTCAGGCAACATCGCTTCGTCCAGTCTTTGACCTTTTTGGTGTGGTGTCTTGCAGGATGACTCATGCACGTGGAGCCCTGAGCAGCTGCAGATGGCGGTGGGATTCCCTCCAGAAGACTTTGCAGAAGAGGCCTCACTTGCACATGCTGAAAGCGCTGACTCCCCAGGTCAGATGCACTCTATTGCAATACTCACTCACTCACTCACCCACCCATCCACTCACTCACTCTATCATTGACCACCTGGCTTGCCCTTGGGTCAGCTACATGCAGAGTAGCTCCCTGTATCTGGTGTGTCATGTGCATGTGTTACATCACATCATTTGAGCATGCATCAGCCTTCCTGGCTCTGTATCGCACGTCTGTAACAGCTGAACATTGAGGTCTTAACAAGGGACAACAGGCCACACTGCTGACACCTGTGGATGCTTTAGCGTATCTGCTTACTCTGACTACAACACAATGCGTCTCTCCAGTGACTGTGTCCAACAAGCTGTCCAACCATCCAAAAGTTGTGTTGTTTTGATTCTATACACACATACACACTTGCCTTGTTTCTGACCTCACTTGCAAATCAAAAGCACAATAACCAACGCAGTGTTCTCAAAACGAACCTGAAACTGAAAGTTGCCAGACAATGAAAAGAAGGAAAGCTGCCTCTAGCACATTGTCCTCAGTTATGACCATGAGCAAATCGATGCTGTTCCACAGGTGTGAGTGGCAGCAGTGGGCAGGACCCAGAGCCCACCTGGGTGGCCCGCCACCCCCTCAAGCTGCGTAGCGCATACAGTGAAGTCACCGGCAGCGAGCCGCCCTACACCACTTGCCACAGCAAGTTCCTGGGGACTGTGGACTACATGTGGTACACTCCAAATGTAAGCTTGCTAAGCCCCGCCTTGAGCCATAGGCAAAGCATGCATTGTGTGAATGACTACATGTGATACACTCCAAATGTAAGCACGCTTTGCTAGCCCTGTCTTGAACCATAGGCAAAGCATGCATTGTGTGAATGACTACATGGGATACACTCCAAAAGGAAGCAGACTTTGCTAGCCCCGTCAGAGTCCATTGGCAAAGCGTGCATTGTGGGAATGACTTTGCGGCTTTTTGCTGTTCGACACTATTTGTGGCCATGTTGCACTGCATTGCTAGCAGTCTGCAGGCTGCTCACTGTGTTTTGCTTGGTCTGGCCCAAGCCAAATGCAGCTTGCCTGTGTCAGAGCGCTGAGCATGCATTGAGCTGTGAATTACAAGCAAGAGCTGATACCACTGCTGCCAGCCATGCATGCATGCAATGATTCATGACTGCGTCTGAAGCTGCCTGTCGGACCACCCTCTTTGCAATGCCTTTTCAAGTGCCACGCACAGAAAGTGGCTTTGATCAAGCACCTGGCAACAGCCAAGTCGGTGAAGCACATGACCTAAGCTAGCTAATCAAGAACCCTGTGCTAAGTCCTACCCTGAGTCCCAGGACTGTCAGTGTTGCATGATGCATCTGAATGTGTACAGCATCTGTAGTGTCTGAACCTATGTGATGCATCCGAACGTGTGTAGCGTCTGTATTGTCTGTACCTGTGTGATGCGTCTGAATGTGTGTAGCGTCTGTAGTGTCTGAGCCTGTGTGTGATGCATGCAGGCTGATAAGGGCACCACCTTGCTGCCCACCAAGACCCTGGTGCCTCCCCCCCTGGAGCATCTATACTGCGGTCTTCCCTCCCCTGAGTGGCAGAGCGACCACATGTCTCTGGTCACAGACTTCAGCGTGCGGCGCCGCGTGTCCAAGAACTCTATCTTGTTGAGTGGCCTGCACAAAGAGGCCAACATGGTGCGAGCCAGAAGCAAGCTGGTGGACTCAGAGGTGTTTGCCGCTGCCTTGGCTGCAGTCAACAGGGATAAGCCCGGATCCTAGATCTGGATCAGACTGGATCAGCTGGACCCACAGCTCATGTGGTTCATCTTTTCTGCCCCTCCGCCTTCCCAGATACATTTTTGCCTTTCCTTTCCTTCTGACCAGTCTTGGCGCCGATGGGGGAGCTGGTCGTTGTTCCCTTTCAAGACCTGCCCTTTGGGCGGAGCTTCGAGGGCGGCATCTAGGCTACTGGTCTGACAGAGGAAAAACGCAGGCAGTCAACAAAATTTGACACCTTTCTCCTCCCAGTGTTTGATATTGCTTAACTCAATCTGACACATAGCTGCATGCGCAGTATGGTTCTCTGACTCTGGTGACATGACCTGGCAAAGTTTGTATGTTGTGTTATTTGTGTAAACACTGCTGTCGGGTTAGGTGTTGTCACCCAGGCAAGTCTTCTAGAGCATTTCAGGAGAGGACCGTGTGACTTTTGACAGACATAGCATGGCCAAGCCTTTTGGCCTTCTTAAATTTGCTTTGGCATTTTGACCACTGCAACAGAAGCTTAGCAAGGTACCTGCAAAATATATACAGTAGGATGGCATAATGGGTGGCTCTGACTGGCAGAGAAATTTTCTGGGGTTAGCTACAACAAATGAGGAACAGTGAGAGCTTAGCTTTTCTACATTCTTTGGAAATAGATATGGTAAGCACTGCATGGATGGCGTGATGCATTATAGTGGGCTTCATTCTGAGTTGATAATGGGTATGAACCAGGTTGGATTATGATGCTGTGCGTACACACCTTTTTAATGTACCTGCGCAGGCTTTGCTCTCTCTGCAGTGCTGTACACACCAACAGTGACGAGTTGGTGTGGTTTTTTGGAAATAACAAGCTTCAGATGATGTGATTTCAAAGTGTAAAGTTTGCGGCTTGACCCACAGCATAGTTGACGCAGTGTAGTGCATACCTTGGTCTCTCAGAAGGATATACTATGCATGTGGGATCATGCGCTAGCTCATATGGCAGGCAAGCTTAACACCTGCTAAGAGAGGTGACAAGCACACAAAAAAATCACATTCTCCATGTCTGGTAGGCATGTTTACAATGCGGGGTAGGATTCGGCATGAGTAGCACACAAGCTGCATGTCACCAGTAGTCACCTGCAGTAGCACACAAAATGCATGTCTGAAGTATGTGCAGCATTATTCAGTGTTGCCTGGTGAACAGTGCAATACGCAAGAATGCATCTGCAACAGGACATTTGCCTACGTCAGCCTGCGTCTTTTGCTTACAACTGCTCCTGGAAGTTACGCAAATACCACTTATTGTTTGATGTTGTACACTGCATGCTGACTTCATTTGCTTCTAATCTGACTCTTGTCCTGATACTGTTCTCTGCCATGAGTACAGCTGATTCAATCAGTGCCAGCAAACTAGGCACATGTACATCGGTTGCATTCACTTGATGCACTGGTCTGTCACTTACTTCACCCTTGTCATTTGCTAGTATTGTACTATTGTAAGGTGAGACATACTTCAAATGCTGCTTGCCTGTCATTTGAGCCAAATGCCACAGCTCTGGGGTAAAGACTTGCTGCCCTTGAACCACTGGAAACACTTCAACAACTGCTGCATTCGATGGCAGAAACACAAGATTGACCAAGTCTGAACCAGTAACCCCAACTAACACTGCTGCATCAGATACGGCGTGGACCTGATCAGCAAAAGACAAATCACCAAATGTCACCATAGTTGCGTTGAAGCCGCGACTCATCAGAGCTACAAGCAGGTCAGACACATTGTTCATGCGCCGGCTTTCTGTACTTCTGCGCTGGGCAACAACAACGCGCTTGGGGTCAGCACTCTGACTAGAGTCTATGCCATACCTGTGCTTCACTCCCCACGCTAGCTCAACAAAATTGCAGTCTAGACTCTTGTCGATTTCATAGAAGTGTATATCAAATGGGAACCCTCCTGGCAGTGAAAATCTGATTTTGTCAAACGTACTGACTCTAGGAAGATCCTGCAGAAATGTCAAAGTACCAAAAGCTTTTGCCAGACCTAGCCCATATGGTCCAATCCAATTATGAGATTCTGAACAGTCTATGACAAGGTTTAGCTCTCCCATCTTGATTCCTGTCTGCTTCATCCAAATGTAAATGTAGTAAAAGTGGATGTTGAGCTGATGTGTGGGGTTGGGGCCTGATAGCCTGCCCATCAGAAGAGTTGTCCCTGGAAAGTGTATCTTATCAACAGCTGGTACCCTTGCCAATGTACTGTCCAACTGGGTCTGCCGCACACACCAAGGCCTACCATAATCTGCGGGTATGGGCTTGTAAATGGCTGAGCACATGCTGTTAGCCTCAAGCAAGCTTGCATCTGTTGGCGTCGATGGCAGTCTTGCTGCCTTGCTTGCTTTGCGATAAAAACAGGTGAAGTTGAGCTGCTCATCATTCATGACTGCTGTTGCGCAACCTAGCTGTCTTTGGATGCTTTCATCATTGAAGTAGACCAAGTTCCTGGTCAGTTCCGACTTCTGGCTTTCTGTGGGCGTTTTGTCTGCTGGCCCTGGGATAAAGTGGGCCTTGCCAATTGCGTATGCGGATATCAGGCAGGTAAGCACAGCTGCCAGCAACACTGTCGAGGCCAGCTTGAGTCTCGTGTGTGCGTGCATATGCATGACTCAGGGCACCCATCCGCACCCTGGCATGGCTGTTCAGCGTGCTCAGAGGCAAACGCTTCAAAATGAAGCAGCACCTGCACAAGAAAGTACGGCTTGCAAGGCTTGCTGATGCTATCCCAGCACTAGTGCATTTTTGCAGTGCCAACGGTGTAGTTTCACTTTGTCTCGACACTGCTTGACATGCGAGCGCGGTGGTGACATACGCTGGCCAAAGGAAAAGCAGCTCAAAGCAACTGTTCACATCCTCGCGCACTTGTACACTCAATACTTACTACAAGCTTTGCACAGCTGCAGCTCTGCAGATCTACGGCAGCTCCAAGGATTTAATAACGGACCCTCCACCTACACCACAATGCAAACTCTTTCTCCTTGGCTTTTGAGCGTGTGCTGTCTCAAGGCCCGCTAACTGCGGGGCGCAGTCGTCGTCAGCTCTGGCGTTCAGCGCGCAAGAGACCGCAGTCAGGACCAGCAGGAAGTTTGCAAACAACGAACAGCGGCAGTGCAGTTGCACATTACATTAAAGCCACATTCGCCTTTTGAGAAGCCGCTTGGTATTTGATCAGTGCATCGAACGCGTTTGTGCCGGACGAGGCGATGGCGTACCAAGGTAAGATCGCTTGTTTTGAGAGCGTAACGGCAGACAAATTTGTCAATGGATGCAGAGACAGGTGTCCAAATCTACCACATGCAAAATGACTGTCCAATTAGTAGCTTGCTCGACACACACACTTTTCGACAGCAATTGCTTCGACTTCCATTTGCTGGTTTCGAAACTGAACTCTGGGATTGCACCCGCACAGCATGCTGTGTTGAGGTTTCATGCAATAACGATGTATGGTCATGACCGTGCATGAGTGCATCAGTGGTCAATTAGACTGAGTGCGTTCGAGAGTTTTTTTCTCTGGGCTCGGAGAAGTATGCTACGGTACTGTATTCTTTTGTATTGATCACCGTACCGTATCATGGTCTTCTCAGGCTGAGAACTACACCTCCAGGAAGTGACCTCCTGCATCGCAAACATGTTTGTTTCCCTTTCATTTCACCGCTGAGAGGTCGAGTCCAACTCGTTGTCTCTGTTGAAGAAACTGTCTGCATCTCTGGCCAAAAGTTCAATATTCAAGCCACCGTTCGTGCCCATGGAAGGAAAGAAGCCGCGTAAAAGAGGTCGCCCACCAGGTCGCCGAAGGACGTATATGACCCAAGACTCTTATGGGAATGTCATACGAAAGCATCTGTCGCCGTTCAAAGTGCAAAAGCTCACTGTGGGAGACGTCAGCGCTTCTGATCAGCAGAACAGCCTGCTTGGACAGCATGATCGTCTCACTGGCAATATCTCGAAGCAGCCTCACCTAGCTGACGGGGTGGATAATCCCCACAGTCCTGTGTCTCATGCCCAGCACCGACCACCTGCCCACTGCCTGGTCAAGACTAGCAAACAGACTCCACAAGAGCTGATAACTTGCTTGCGGAAGACACCTCTCAAGGATGCTGTGCTTGTGCTGGCACCCACTTGTGTTGCAAAGCAAGACGAGAAGCTCCATTTCAACAAAGGTGTGCCACCTCCCTGGTGGCCGCCTGCAGTGTCATTTGGAGTCTTCACCAAGAGAGCAAAAGCTGAGTTGGTTGTTCTCCTGATGGCACATATGGACCATAATAAGGTGAAGCTTGGGCTGCTTGATGACTTCAGAAGAGCACTGCGTGGTGCAAGGCGCAAGTAAGTCGATGTGTCTGTGGCGCTCCCTACATGTTGCCCTGAACGCCTGCTGTGCTTGGGTTGTGCTTGTTTCTCACATGGGCTGCTTGTGCTGAAATGCATGGCATCCAAATTTACTTATCGAATTGTTTGTATTGCTTCATGAGGTCTGGCAAAGCTTTGCATTTACTGTGACCAGCTTTGCTCACCAGTCAATCATGACTGGTGAGCAAAGCATGCAGCACAATTCAGCATTTCAAATGCTCTCTCATGCCTGCAGGTTTGATAGCAAGGACTTTGAAACCTTGCAGCAGCTTTTATATCATAGTGAGCACCAACCAGACAAGGAGACAGCATGCACAGTCAACCGCTCCAACAGGTCAACAACAACTTGACAGCGCGCGAGTCCGTACGTGTATGCATATCAGCGTAACCCATTAGCCTCAGTCTGATCAAGAGACGCTTGTTGTCCTGTATGACCCGTGATCAGCAACAGTTGGTCTAGGTGCTTTTACCAAAGACACTGTGCCAAGCAGCATGACCTGCGGCAGCATTGATTTTGAGGATTCAGAATGGAATTGCAGCTCCGCGGCACAGCATCCATTTGCTTGCTTCAGATATTTGCAGAGACATCGTACAGTGCTTTACCATTTATGACAATGACTTTGTCAACGGATTAGTGAATGGCCTAACCGCCATGCGTAAACTCTCCTGCTACAATCAAGCACTTCCATCATGACACGTGTCATGTGCACATGAACAACACAAATGTACAGTGCATGTTTCACGTACACTCCAGCTGGAGCATCCTGTTGCATTGTTGTTAAATCTATATACACATAATATGATACACCAGATAACCTTAAGCTTTTAGCTTGCAGCTCAAGGTCAGCAGCGCTTCCTTCAATGTGATGTGAACTCAGGCTCTGAAGCTTCGACTGTAAACTTTCGGCACTCTGGCAATTATTTGGTAGCCGCTCACGCAGGCATACATGCATGTTTCAACATTAGTACATATACTGAGTATCATGTGATAATATCATATGCGTTGCATCGATGCATCATTAATGCACCTCATGCGCACATTTTGAAGCGCAGTTTTCTCGATTCTATAATCATCAGTGCTCTTTCTTCACTTTACCAGCCTTGCTCGTCAGTGCAAATCGAGGATCCATAGAACTAAGAACATGCATTAAATTGCAGCCATTTTTAACATGATGGTGGTTTCGGAGCTGCGCAGCATAGCATGCTTGCTCAAGCTTTTTTCCTTTCGCCAACTATGAGAAAGCGTTCATGGTCCTTGAAGGGTGACCATTGTCGCTGCTGCAACGTGAGGCGAGAGGTCGTTCAATCTGTACACTTGAACAGCAAACGTGTGGTAAAAGTTGCATGCGCGGCGACCCTCCTTGCGGCGCACGCCCGTCAAAAGGCCTCTCAGGGACTGCAAGAATGGCAAATCCGAGCGTGCAGTTCGCCGCTTTTAATGCAGTTGCAGACCAGCTGAGCTCCCTCCTGCGGCAGTATCAGACGGAGCTAAATCAAGTGATTTTGAGTACTAAGTCTTTTCAGTCAACGTCTTGCTAGTTCCTCTGGTGTTGTGCGGGCTGCACCATGATGAAATGCATTCACGTCGCAGGCAAACAAAGATGTCAAACAGCAAGCAGATCACCTTGAAGCAGAAAAGCAGCTGCAGGTGGAGCTAAATCAAGTGATTTTGATTAATAAGCGTCTTTTCAGTTGACGGCTTGCTAGTTCCTACAGTGCAGTGCAAACTGCACCATGGTCAAATGCATTTGCGTTGCAGGCAAGCAAAGATGTCAAACAGCAAGCAGATCAGCTTGAAGCAGAAAAGCAGCAAATGACAGCAGCAACCATATCTGGTGATGACCTTCTGTATCTGAATGTAGCTGGTCACCACATTTCTGTCAAGAGATCCACTTTGACTCAGGCAAGACAAAGTTTCCGCTGCCATTCACTTTTATTGCACCTGACACAACCATGCGAATTGATGTGCTGTTGCACAATTCAATTCTCAAGTGGTGACAAAATGACGTCACATACCTTTGCAGCTGATTCTGCAAATTGCAAAGTCAGCACAGCTTCTGCCCTTAGCCTGTGTACGGTTGCAAGGCCAGTATACCTCATGCGCTCAGCCCATGTCAGAGCAGAAACCACTGATGTGCTTCCATGCAGTTTGAAGAAGCAATTAGACCTGTCATATACCCTGACTCTTGTGCATGTGCAACTGTTGCAGTCAGTCTGCAAATCTTCCTTATTACAGCACATGCTGGAAAAAACCCTCAACATGTTCAGGCCACCAACATCTGCCGTGCATGACATAGCTTCTCGTTCTGATCACAATGTTGAATGGCAGATGCTGTACGCTCGTGCTGACAGTACTTACTGCGAATCTAGGATTTCCTCTGAGCCGTGTTTGTAGGTCGTGTCAGCTTTGCAGATTGGTGCTTATCATTGCTGATGATATTCAGGCAAAAGACTCACTACTGGCAGCCATGTTCAGCGGTCGCTGGGAGTCTTCCCACACATATGACTCTGAAGGCCGCATCTTTCTGGACTACAGACCAGTCTGCTTTCAGAAGATTGTGGACTATCTGCGGCGCCGTGTGCTGCTCAATGCAATGGGGAAGAGCCCACACACAGCTGAGTTCCATTGCCTGGGCGCTGACGATGAACAGTAATGTCAATGTCATGATCTCATAGACTATCTGGGTTTGACAAAGTACATGGGCTTTGTGAGGCTTAGGTTCCTGCCGGATGGAGGTATATGACCTCACCATCTCAAGTGCAAGACCATGATTGGCACTCTTTGGTGGCTCTGAACTATTGCAATGATGTTGATGTGACATAGCAATTGTGCAATAGTTTGCTTTCAGCAGTGCATGCCTGGTCCTTGCCTTCAAATCACTTCAACTTTGAGGCTCTAAATATCCTCGTGGTACACAGCATGCACTGCAGCTCCCACACACTTACCACTTGCTGCTATAGATAGCATCAAAGCAGACTTGCATGTGATTGGATTGAGCATGTGCACATATGCTCAGACTATGTCATGCTTGGTCAATGGGCCTGTTGCTACAGGAAATGCAGAGGAAGATGACAACCTAGACGATCAAGTCAGCACTCTGTACCCAGCAGCAGATGTTGAGCTGGTGATGTCACAGGCACATGTATGTCGCTGCAAGGCTATCAAATCTCTCACGGGCAATCAGGGAGATATTATTAGCGCCATCCTGCAGCTTACTATGCAAGCAACGCTGTACCCATAGGCCTTGTATAGTGAAGATGGAGGTTGCATCAATTGATGACCTGAGACAGGTTCATGATTTGACATGAGCAGCATCAAACAACACCTGTATCATTACAGATGGGTTCAGTCGTCTGAAAGGCAGTATCCACAGCAGGACCCTTTTCCTCTGCATGCTGAGTGCAGCTACATATTGGTACCTGCACAGAGGCCAGTCATAGAGCAAGCCTGCATGTCTCAGTGTGGCCATTCACATTCAGCTACAACATTGTGGCACATGTAAGACATACAGCTCTTGCTTGGTCATCAAGGCATACATGCAGGTATGAAGCTGCAGTTGTTGCTGAAAACATCTGTGCTGTGTATGACAAGTGTCGATGGTCAGCACTGCTGTCTGACTGCTGCTTGCGTCTGGCTTCTGATTGTCATTTTTCTTACAGCTTTCAGGGGTACAATCAAGATCAGTTGTGGTCTGTTGATAGCTTTTCTACAGTCAACTGATGCTGTATTCTGTTCAGCGCAGTAGTGAACATGGGGTCAGCAAGCTGAGGCTTGTGTGTGTCGCTGCTGTTCCCTCGCAGCTGCGATTGTGCATGCGCAGCCTACATGTTGCATCGTTGTAAAGCGTGATGCAATGTCGCGCTTGTAGTCTTGTCTTGTTATTCCATTGTGCAACTATACTGTGCACAGCGCACAATAACTTGCTAGGCAATGAGTACATAGTTGCCGCATGGCCGTATTGTTCACAAGTCAGGAAAAAGTCATGTTACAACATGTTGTCCTGACACGTGCCCCAAACAATGTCCCAAACAACTTGACAATAGTCGCACTCTACAAGACTTGCTTGAAGTGGTGTCTTGTAAACACGTAACACCTCAGAAGTTCGTGCAAATTCATATGTGTCACAATTGGTTGGCGATACGTGCAACTTCTACCATTTGCGCAAGCCTTGTGATCAAGAACCAGATGGGTGTATTTGCGACGACTAACATTCGGATGCTTCTGCAACTATTTTCCGCAAACATTGTTTCTTTCGTTGCAGACAGTCTGAGCTTCAATGCGGGTCGCAAGGTCACAGCAACAAAACAAGGTCAGACATGGGATCTGATCCAAACAGGCGCGAAAGCTCCCCTATCGACCGCAGATCTATGAATGGTCAAGACGGACACAAGAACATGTGTAGCAGCAAAAGGGGCGTCAGAGCGGCAGTGGCAGGCTGGGTGTGAAGAACTTCTGCGAACTTAATCTTCGCTAATGGCAAATTGCTGACCCTAAGGGCAACCCATACCAGGCCTGAGTGCCTGTCGTTGTCTTTGCCACTTATAGCAGGTGCCGCAGCAACTGACGTCAATGCAGCGGTGTGAGTTGACCTCTCGTAGGTCCTCATGCAAGGCGCTGGGTATCTAGTTCCAAACAATCAGGGGGAACGCCTGTCTGGAAACAGGCAGGTGAGTTCTCCGCTAACAAACAAATTCAAATGAACAAGCAAAATATACACAGGACAAGCCACAAAATTCAATCAACATTATAAAATGCACGTCACTGAAATGTGATATGCCATATCATACATGAACTGTATGTTCAGACAGACAAACCTTTTAATGGATAAAGCAAGCACAGTGACAAACATGTCATTATTGGTTAAACACACACTCTTTTTGCACGATCTACATGGATTTGTAGAGTGACTGTCAATAGTCAGCCACATGGCTGCAGTCTGATGCACATGCTGTCATGCAATTAGCCAGGGTACAAAGTGTTGTTGCACTACGTGCTGGGCATCCCATGATGCTCACCTGTGTACACTATCACATAACCGTGGAGTGTCATGGGACCTTCAGTAACATGCAACAGGAGAAGCAAGAGCAACCTTGCAAACAAGGCCATGCACATGCCAGTGCCATCAAGCTTGGGCAGCTTGCAGAAGCAGCTTTCTACCTGCTGTGTGTACTGAGTACATGCTGAACGTACATGCTGAACATGCTGAACGTACATGCTGAACGTACATGCTGAACGTCAAATCAGAGACTGATCAGTGTTGACTTGTGAAGCTCATCTGAGTCAATTCCCTGTCGGCAAGTTCTGATGGTGCTTTGGAAAGACGCCAAAAGTGCTCTTTCAGCGTCTTCGCTTTAAAGCACCCCTGTCAAATGTACTGTCCCATGAGCTTTTGTACTTGCTGTACTCTCTGTAGGGAATGGCACACTGAGACACACTTCCACACTGAGAGCACCTTGTCATCATGAGCATATTGCAGCGGCTGGACAGCTGAAGCGGTGAACCAGGTGTTCTGTACACGACCAGGAAGAAAGAAGCCATTTTGCCATGAGCGGCAAGCTTGCACCACAGGACTGTCACTGTTGAGCTGTAAGATTGTCCGAGTTGAGCTGACTGAATAGTATTACTGTACCCAGCTATTTTTGCTTCAAGCCACTCAGGATTACAAATAATCTGATATGTTTTTGCTTGCACATGCACAAATGTGGCTCCTTCTAGGCCGGTACAGTGAAACAGAAGCCTGACAAGGGGCTCCACAAAGATGAGCAGAAAGAGCAAGTATCAACAAGACCTGTTGAGGGTGCCCTATCAAGAACATTGGTCAGCAACCTGTACTGCTCCCGATATACAAGGGGATACAACCAAGGAAACTTGCCACCTGTTGTACTGTTTGTGTACAGGCTTGTACATTTCATGCATGCATCTCCATGTCATGCCGCAGCAGTAATGAGGAAGAACAAAACACTACGACTGTCGACCAGCCAACCTGTGGCTGCGGCAATGTCCAGCGATTCAGCCTTGCTATGGCCTCCAGAAAGCACACGTCTTATGCAGCGCAGCAGCTGAATTGGCCGTGCAATTGACGCCGACTGTACGACACCTTCGCAAAGGAGAATTGAGCTCGCCTGCTTAGTCATAGCACGAGATAAGTCTGAGTCAAACATGTTGCCGGTGCCGTTGCCGATTTGGTCCGAGCCAAAGCTGCTGTTGCCTCTGAACGGCCAAGCGCGAACTCGAGGTCGACGTACTTCAGTTGTGTACCCAGTCTCCGAAATCGCTCAAACAGCGCTTCTGTCGCGTTTCATGACAGGCCTCTTCGGCTGTCGATCTCCTCATTTAGCGGCTCGACAATCATTTCATCGGTCTGTCACATCGGTACATCCAAGCTGCGTCGTGTTTCACTCCCAGCACCAGTGTTCGCAGAGCACGAAGCCAGTTTCTCACGCCTGGGCGAGGTCACAAAGGGGAAGTCTCTGCGCTACACAGCCCGCGCGCGGCCGCAGCATGAGCGTCCAAGCCAATTGCGAGCCTGCAAATGGGGAGCATGCAAACAGCGATGACTTGCTCGTCGTTGGTCCTGGCGTGCTAGGGAGTTATGTAGGGATGCTTTGGCAGCAACAACACTCCACTGCCACTGTCACTGGGCAAACCAATAGCACAACCAATCATGACAGGTACTACATCACACTCAACAAGCAACTGCTTTGATGAACAAATAGTGTCAGCAACTTAGTCATACATCTATGCAGATTGCGACAAATGCGGATCCAGCCCAGAACAAAAGTAGAGAGTGACAGCAGGCAGTTTCCATACGTGCTATTCTCAGCTCCTCCATCTGGCAGCTCAGATTACCCAGCAGAGGTACAGCCATCTTCAGTACTGTTACTTCTTTGTGTACCTGTTCCCATGCCTGACCCAGTGTGCATGTGGCCAGCTGGACTTACGATCAGTGTTCTAAATGGCCTGGTGATGTGTCCAAAAGCTGTGCATGCACAGACTGACAGATTCTCCTATTATTGCTTGGAATTGCACCTTGCAATGGGGACTACCAGCTTGTTATATGCAACCATTCCCTGACTGCAGAGGGAGTTAATCTCAGATCTGCATGCATAACCTTACAATTAGATGTGCAATTGCTGCATGCCTGCATGGATGTCTGCAGCATCTGATGTAGACATTGCACAAAACATGCAGGAAGTTGCAAGTATGCGGTGCAGTGTTTACACAGTTCTTTGGTTGTAATTAGACAGCCGCTGTGCATAATAATCAGGCGGCTGCTGTGTTTTGCTTGGATGTCAAACGATTCCCCCAGCATCCCATCACTCTGCCAATCTATTGCACACCAACGGGTGGAACAGCAAACATATGTTCACATGACCAGGCCACACCAAATACTACATCTCCCAGTTTGAAGTTGCACACCATGGGAGAAAAGACAAACTGCAAAGCATGCACTTGCTGCCTGCTTCTTGTGTTCCTCAGTCCCTTGACTACAACTTTGGTCACTCACCTTGCTACTGCTGGTCTCATACCTCCTTCCGATGCAGTCTGATGATTGGTATGCTCAAGGTGGTCAGTGCATTTGGCTACCAGCAGGTGTCAAATAAAAATACATGATTTTAAAAAAACAGTTAATCGCTTTGTCAGACCTGTGTGTGTGTGCATGCCTTGCAGGCTGCAGAAGCTGCTAAACTGTGGGATGGGACAGGAGCTTTAGTATTCACATCTAGCGCAGGGCTGTATGAAGTTGATGACAGCTCACACTGCAATGAAGACTGCAAAATTGCAGACAGAGGTTCAAGTGACCGCACAGACAAGTGAGTCAGGGAGAGCACATGCCATTTGTTCAGTCAGACTTGGGTTTTCCTGAATGCAGAGCGAGATGATTGTGGCATCCAAATTGTGCCTGTTGTCATGAATGTTGTGAGGCAAGACATGGGCAATTAGCTTCAGCACACAAAAGTTGAGCATTGTGCCCTTGGAAAGGTCCTCTAGACGTGGACCATGCTGAATTTGATGTGCACCTTATTCATATTAAGTCTACTTTCTTGCATTGGGTTGCAGACTACTAGGAGCTGAAGACGCTATCTTGAAAGCTGGAGGCGTTGTCATTAGACTGGTTGGCCTGTATCATGCTGGCAGGTGAATTTATGCTGCAGCCTCCTTTCAGATGCATTACAAGCCTGTCCAGAGCCGGGTCAGGAGACATGTGTTTGCTGTGACATATCTGTTGATCATGGCATACATACAATAGTATTGCATATGCAGCAAGTTTCCACATCATGCAGCAAGTGTCCACAGCATGCATACAACAGTATCTCATATGCAGCAAGTATCCACATCACAAGAGTGAAGTTTGGAAGCAGGACTGGCAGATTCTGCGTGCATTGCGTCAAATGCATAGTGTGTATACTTGAGACGGTCACGAGTGACACATGGGCATTTGAAAAAGCAGCACGATAGTGGGAATGAATGCAGGGGTGCGCATACCTTCTTCCTGAAGCAGGGACAGGTGGCGCGGTGGGGCGGCTACACTGTCAACCTGATACACTATGAAGATGCAGCCAGCCTGTGCGTGGCGGTAAGCTCAAGCTTGTTTGTCTCTGTGACTGCTGTCTTTATATGTTATACACTTACTGTAAAATCAGGGAACTCTACAGGGAGTCTCAGGACTGAACTCAAAACTGTACTGACCTGACCCTGGGGAACGACACACTTGAATGCTTGAGCTAACAAACAAATGAATGAAAGAATGAATGGCTGCTGCTGGGCAGGATGTGCCCAGGTTGGTATCCAGCAGCCTGTTGTTGCCAGATCAAAGGTGATATTCAAATTCCAGAACACGAGGTGTGAAATGATTGTGAGATGTCATGTAGCAGGCTGGCTCACTGCTTGAATTTGTATGCAATGATTTTAGTCCATGCCTATGTCACTAGATGTGCATGATAATGTCACTAGACATCATCTGGCCCATCCACTGATGCATAACATGGTCACAAAGAGCAACACGCAGATGCCTGACTACCGTAGATGCATGTACAGGCGTTGCAGAGAGGCAAAGAGTGTCAAGGCAGAGTGTTTGTGGGAGCAGATGCTGTGCCTCTCACATTTCAGGTACACACTGTTGTCTGAAAGAAAAGCTGTTTCTCATGCAATGTGCTTGTGATTGACTCCTGCGTTATTGGTCACCAATGCTACATTCATATGCTGTCTCTGCATTCACCTTGCGTGGCGACTTGGGCTCCAAGCATTGTGTACTGCACGCAGCATCAATAAGAGCTGACGTGTGCAAAGCATCTGTGGCTTTTGCTATGCAGGAGATGATTGATGCATGTCTGACATCCGGGAAATTCTCAGGCTCAGTAGACTTCACAGGCCAAGAAACTAGCAAAAAGGGTAAGATGATGTCCAACTGCCAGACACGGGAAGCTCTAGATTGGCAACCCAAGTACACCAGCTTTGAGGAGTTCATGGCAGCTGGTGCAAGTGACTTTTACAACACATCACCTCTGTACTCAGCCAAGCCCGCAGCCTAGTCAGTTTGTGCTGGCCACTTCACATAACAGAGCGCATGCATGTACACGGGCGTTCATCCTTTTTTGACTTGCAGTCAATCCAGTTAGTGTTTTGCAGCTAGTGCTACCCTTCGACTCAGACTCACAACAAACACTTCATGTTTTGACAGCTAAAGTGCAGCAGACTGCATGTAGATGATTAGACCAGACAGCCTAGCACTGTAGCATGTTTGCTACGCAGCAGAGTCTTTGCTGCACACCCTCTATGTCAAACACCCTGCAGTTCAACAAGCTGATTTTGCCACTCCTGCTATGAACTGTGCTCCTTGGCTCAACCGAAGCTTAGACACATCCGATTGATTGACTCAGCATGCAGTTTGTTATCGCACGTACCAGCTGGCCTGCAAGCCATCTGTTGCAGCAGCTGTTGCAACCTGAGGCGTGTCACTTCCTCACTTGGCGTGTGTTGTTAGTGACGCTATGGCTTACAATATGGGCAGCTACCACATCTTAACGTGCTTGAGTCAAGACGCATGCGTCTAAGCACTCAGAGTGGTGTCTGCTGTAAGTACGCGCCCGAACAAATAGCACAGTGTGCAATTTTGCACTCTATTGTTATTATGGTGACTGCCTTTCAAACAGCTTATTAGGCAGCAATGCTTGTCGTGCACAGTACTGCACTTGTGTTTCTGCAGTGCTGCACTTCTGGGGGGGGGGGGGGGGGGGGGGGGCGCGGGGG
>JAABUK010004111.1_pt1 | contig 24001 bp, 27 predicted proteins | sample 5559141 | NCBI WGS metagenome assembly JAABUK01 (sample SAMN10711869, study PRJNA513367) | rock metagenome | isolation source: Antarctica rocks | place: Antarctica: Victoria Land, Pudding Butte nord | collected 2016-01-03
AGGGGACCAGTCGGGCCCCTCGACTCGCTCGCTCCAGGGCATCCTTGGTCGGGGCCGAGGACCGATGTACTTGGCGATGCTCCGGCTCGAAATTCGGATTCACGACGGACCTCGGGCCAGGAGACGGACGGTCCAGGCGATGACCGAGAAGATCCATCGCCATTTCAATGTATCGGTGGCCGAGGTTGACCGGATCCATCACCCTTCGGAGAGCGTCTTGGCCGTCGCGGCGGTCGGATTGAGCCGGAAGGATGTTCGGAAGATGCTCGACCGAGTGGCCGATGCCGTCACCGCCCACCCCAGGGCCGAGGTCCTCTCGCTGGAATTGACCGAGTTCTGAGCCGTCCGGGGAGCCCTCCCGGCCTCTCCTCCCCACGCACGATTTCCGCCCGCGAGGTCCAGACATCATGCCGTCCCACCGAAGCTTGCGGGTGGCCGAGGCGATCCGGGAAGTCGTCTCGTCCTCGATTCTTTTCGAGGTTTCCGACCCCCGCGTCACGGGGATCACCGTGCTCCGTTCCGAGGTCTCTAGCGACCTCCGTTCGGCCACCGTCTTCGTCTCGGTCATGGGGAGCGAGTCCGAGCAAGCCTTGTCGATGAAAGGCCTGAAGAGCGCCTCGGGCTTTCTCCAGGCCAAGGTGGCCGCCAGGCTCCAGACCCGGACGACGCCCCATCTGACATTCTGCCAGGACGTCGGAATCAAGCGTTCGATCGAGATGTCCCGCCTGATCGACGAAGCCTTGGCCGGCGAAGCCAAGCCCATGCCGGGCGACGAGCCCGGGTCTTCTTCGGGAGACCTGATCGAGAATCTACCGCCCGTCGCCGATTGATGCGCCCGTTCCCTTTCGATACTGCCGCCCCGGGTGGACCCTGGAGCCACCCAGCAACCGGAGCCCGTCCCGAGTCGGATCGGCTAATCTTCCCCCGAGATACCTCGCCGCGAACCTCCACAATCTTATGGCCACACCGAGCAAGACTCAGTTCCTCACCGACGTCCAAGCCCTCCTCAAGAAGCGCTACAAGATCGGCCCGTCGCTCGAGAAGCTGACGACCCTCGAAGCGGTCGTCTATGGGATCGTTCACGAGGGGGCGACCCGGGAGCAGGCCAACGAGGCGCTCGCGCGGTTCAAGGATGGTTTCTTCGACTGGAACGAGGTCCGCGTCAGCTCGCTCGAGGAAATCCAGGGCATCCTCGCCGGCATGACCGACGCCGAGGGGCGGGCCTTTCGGATTCGTCGTTTCCTCCGCCAGCTCTTCGAGAAGACTTACGGGTTTAACCTCGACCAGCTCGTCAAGAAGCCTCAAAAGGAGTCCCTGAAGTCGCTCGAGGAATACGACGCGATGGCATCAGATTACGTACTGGCGACGGTCATCCGCCTGGCGCTGGCCGGCCATGCGATCCCGATCGACGAGCCGGCCTTGAGGGCCCTGCATCGCCTGGGGATCACCGAGGACGATTCCGATGCCCCGACGACCCGATCGATCCTGGAGCGGGCCGTCCCGAAGAATCGCGGGGTCGAATTCAGCGACCTGATCGAAGAGCTCGCCCACGATACCTGCGTGGAGGGCCCGCCGGACTGCCCCGATTGCGACCTCCGCAAGATCTGCCCCACCGGGCTCGCCAGGAAAAACGAAGCCGCAGTCGCGACCCGATCGTCGAAGGTCGTTGCCAAGGCGAAGCCCGGTAAGGCCAAGACGTCGGAGTGAAGTGTCTGATAAATTTCAGAGAGGACATGGACGAGCTGCCAACCTTGCCTATAAGAAGTGCAAGGTTGGCCGATGCCGCTTGCGGAGTAGGCCGACCGAGATTCAGATCTGAAGGTATCGACACCAGGGAGCCTCTCCGATGCGTAAGTTGATCGCCGCCTTCACTCTGCTCGCCTTCGCCGCCCCCGCGTTTGCCGCCGAGAAGGACATCGTCGACACCGCCGTTGGCGCCGGCAAGTTCAAGACCTTGGTCGCCGCCGTGAAGGCCGCCGGCTTGGTCGAGACGCTCAAGGGCGATGGGCCTTTCACGGTCCTGGCACCGACGGATGAGGCGTTCGACAAGTTGCCCGCCGGGACCGTCGAGACTCTCCTGAAGCCCGAGAACAAGGACAAGCTCGTCGCTTTGCTGACCTACCACGTCATCCCCGCCAAGGCGATGGCGGCCGACGTCGTCAAGCTCGACGGCAAGACCGTCAAGTCTGTCGAAGGCAGCCCGATCGCTATTGACGTCGACGGCAAGACCGTCATGGTGAATAACGCCAAGGTGATCAAGACCGACATCCTCTGCACCAACGGCGTGATCCACGTCATCGACGCGGTCATCATGCCCCCGGCCAAGAAATAAGACCGTAGCCCCGAGAATCGAGGCAGGATCGCGTCCGGCCCGGATCACGGGCCGGACGCGATCATTTCGAACCAGGGCGTTTCCCGGCTCCTCACGACTCCGACGTTCCTTGAGGTCTTGGCAGGTTCGTCGGGGTCGTGATAGATTGGGGGCACGCAGAGGATGGCCGGGTTGGCTCCCCTCCTTAGACCCGGGCGCGATCTTGTCGCCCCCTGGACCCGCTACCTTCGACCGATCGGACGACGATCGAAGGGGAATGTCCCGTCGAGGGCTCCCGAGGTATCGGCCGAGGAGAGTTGATCATGCTGGATTCGATCCGTGGATTTGCCCTCCCGTTTGTCCTGACCCTGGCTTGGATGCTCACCCCGGTGGCCCACGCCCAAGGCCCCGCTCGGGCGCCGATCGGTTCGCGACCCGCATCCGCGCCAGATTACGGACTTCCCGGGGAAGACCCTCCCCAGCAATTCATCCCCGCCCACCCCCGGACGGTCGCCGAGCAGAGGCAAATCGAGTCGCTCCGGTTCTACGCCGTCGGTCGCGCCCTGGAAGAGCGACGCGAGTTCACCGAGGCGATCCAGGCCTATGAAAAAGCGCTGGGCAGCGACCCCGGTTCGACACCCGCCCTCCGCCGATTGACCCGGATCAACTTCGGACTGGGCCGCGATGAGGCCGGCGTCGCCTTCGGTCGCCGGGTCGTCGAGGTCGAGCCCGGCGATGTCGAGACGTTGGAGCTCCTAGTCAAGCATTTCAGCGTCGATCCCGTGGCGGCCGAGGTCCTCCTCAAGGACGTCGCTCGCAACCCAAAACTGGCGAAAAATTCGGCAGGTGCGCTTTACATCGAGCTTGAACTAGGTCGCCTGTTCGAATCATCCCTCCAGCTCGAAAAGGCCGCTGACGCCTACGCCAAGGTGGTCGATGCGCTCGACGACAATTCGAACGTCAAGCTCACCCCGGCCGAACTTCGAAGGTTCCTCGGTACGGACGAAGCCCAAGCTTATCTACGGTTTGGCCGCGTATTCCTGCTGGCCAAGCGAACCGGTCCGGCGATCAACGCTTTTCGTCGAGGACTCGTCTACGAGCCCGACGAGCCCGCCTTGCTCCTCTATCTCTCGCAAACCTACCTCGAAGCGGGTCGGGCGGAGGACGCACTCGCCATCGTCGAGCGGTTCTTGAAGCGTCAACCTCGCGGGCGTGAGACTTACGACCTGCTCGCCAAGATCCTCGTGACCCTGAAGCGTGAAGCCGAGGTGATCCCGCGCCTCGAAACCTACGCCGCCGCCGACCCGAAGAATCTCCCGCTCCAGTACGCCCTCGCCGAACGCTATCGGCTCGCCGGGCAGGCCGCGAAGGCCCAGGCCATCTTCAATACGCTGATGGCGGAGCAGCGAGAGACCCAGGAGTTCGCCGACCAGTTCCCCAAACTCTTGAACGAACGAAAGACTGAAGACCTGCTCCAATTGCTCACACGCGTCTACGCCCGCCTGAAGCGATTCGACGCCGTCCAACCGCAGATCGAGCTCCTCGTCTCCGACCCGGCCTATACCGACGAGGTTGTTGACGCCGGCCTCAGGATGCTGGCGAGCAATCCCCCCACGCTCGACCTGCTCGAAGGCTCGAACGTCCTCATCAAGATCTGCTACGAGGGCAAGCGGCTGGAGAAGCTCGCCTTGGTGCTCCGCGCCTCCTTGAAGCGGCTACCGAGCCCGTTCTTCGTGTACCAAGAGCTGATTCGCACCTATTACTTGCTCGGCAAGTTCGACGATGCCGCCTCGGTCTGGAAGGAGATGATCGAGAAATCTCCCGACGAGCGGAACGCAAAGACCTTGGGCCTGCTGGCCGAGGTTCAATCCAAGGGCGGGAAGATCGCCGAGGCGATCGCGACCCTCCGGGAGGCTTTGACCCTGGAACCCGGCGACGGCGATGCGATCCGTTCCCTCGCCGACCTCTACATCGCCGACGGGAAGCTAGACCAGGCGGTGTCCCTCATCCGAGACGCCGAGAAGGCCGACCCGAACAACATCATCTTCGGCTATGACCTTGGCCGAATCCTGAGCAAGGCCGGCCGACATGACGAGGCGATCGCGCACCTGAACGGGATGCTCAGGCGGTTCGCGGGAAACGACGATTTCGTGAAGCTCGCTCACAGCCAGCTTTCGATCATCTATTCGGAAATAAATGATTTTCCCAAGGCGGAGGCCGAGCTGGAGACGATCTTCGCCAAGAATCCCGACGACCCGGGGATCAACAATGACCTCGGCTATCTCTACGCCGATCAGGGCAAGAATCTCGAGAAGGCCGAAGCGATGATCCGCAAGGCCGTGGCCGAGGAGCCGGAGAATTACGCTTACCTCGATAGCCTGGGTTGGGTCCTCTTCAAGCGAGGGAAGTTCCTGGAAGCACGGGCTCCCCTGGAGAAGGCCCAGGCCGATACCCGGGCCGACTCGACCATCCCTGACCACTTGGGCGACGTCTATTTCCAGCTCCAGGAACCGGCCAAGGCCAGGGCCGCCTGGGAGCGGGCCCTGAAGATGGCCAGCGAGATCAGGCCGGCCGACCGTCGAGTGGGCGAGATCAGGAAGAAGATCGAGTCGCTCCAGCAGTTCGTCCCCGCGCCCAAGCCCAAGACCGGCGACAAACCTTGACCCTGGCCTATCTGATTGCGACATTCCCAATCCTTGGTTGATCTCGACCGCAACGGAGCTGGAAGGACACATGGCAGGGCACTCCCACTCGGCGAACATCGCCCATCGGAAAGGGTCCGTCGACGCCAAGCGTGGCAAGCTCTTCAGCAAGCTTTGCCGCAAGATTTACGTCGCGGCCAAGAACGGCGGGGGCGACCCCGCCATGAACCTCCCGCTCCGCTACGCGATCGACAAGGCCCGCTCTTACAGTTGCCCCAAGGACAACATCGAGCGCTCCATCAAGAAGGGGACCGGCGAACTCGCCGGCGAGAACTTCGAGGAGGTCACCTACGAAGGCTACGGGCCGGGAGGTGTCGCCGTCCTCTGCGAGGTCCTGACCGACAACCGCAATCGGACCGCCGGCGACCTCCGCAAGGCGTTCGAAGTCTGCGGGGGCAACCTCGGCTCGAATGGGTGCGTCAGCTACCTGTTCGAGTACAAAGGGCTCTTCGTCATCGAGGCCAAGCATGTCATCGAGGACCAATTGATGGAGGTCGTCCTGGAAGCCGGGGCCGACGACTTGAAGCGGGTCGACGACTACTTCGAGGTCACCTGCGACCCCAAGGCGTTCGAATCCGTCCGCAAGGCGCTCGAAGATCAGAAGATCGCCACCGAGACGGCCGACACGAGTTATCTCCCGGGCAACTACGTGGCCCTCGACGTGGACCACGGAAAGAGGATGCTCCGTCTCCGCGACCTCCTTGAAGAGAACGAGGACGTCCAGAACGTCTTCGACAACGCCGAAGTGCCCGAGGAACTCGTCCAGGGTTGATCGCGTTGAGGTCGGATTGTCATGTCCCGGGATCATATCTATCGCCTCGACCTGACGTGGTCGGGGTCGGCAGCCGGGCCGACCTCCTCCTACCAATCCTACTCACGAGAATACGTCATCCGAATCGCCGGGAAGGCCCCTCTGAAGGGTTCGGCCGACGTACTCTTCCGGGGCGACGCGTCGCTCCACAATCCGGAGGAGTTGCTCCTCGCCACCCTCTCCTCGTGTCACATGCTCTCCTTCCTCGCCGAGGCCTCGCGGTCCGGGGTTCTTGTCCAGGCTTATGAGGTTACGGCCGAGGGAACGATGAGCTTTGAGCAGGACGGGGGTCAATTCACGAGGGTCGTTTTGCACCCCCGAGTGGTCCTTGCCGCCGGGACCCACCCGGGCCTCTTCCGGGAACTTCACGATCGAGCACACGAGAATTGCTTCATCGCCCGTTCGGTCAACTTCCCGGTCGAGCATGTCGCCGTTTTCGAAACCACCGGGGACTGACTCGCGTGGGCCGAGGAATACCGCTCGCCCCGAGCCTGGCATTAGAACGGGCCTTGAGGATGGCCTCGGTGGGTCATCGCGACCAGGTCCGAAAAGGGTCGATGGTCCCGTATATCGAGCACCCTCTGGCCGTGGCACTGATCCTCGATCGGTCGGGGTTTGACGAGTCGGTGGTCATTGCCGGCCTGCTCCACGACCTGGTGGAGGACACCGCTGTCACCCTCGATCAGATCCGGCAATCGTTCGGCGAGCGAGTTGCCGGGATCGTGGAGGCCTGCTCCGAGGAGAAGGTCGACGCCCTAGGGCGGAAGCGGCCCTGGGTCGTCCGCAAGCGTGAGCATGTCAAGGCGATGGGCCAGGCGGATGACGACGTCCGCTCGGTCGTCCTCGCCGATAAGCTCCACAACCTCGTCAGCATCCGACTCGACCTGATCGAAGGCCGGCCGGTTTGGGAGAGCTTCAACGCCGATCGGGATCGGGTAATCGGGTATTACCGGGCGATGCTCGATGCCTGCCGGTCGGACAATTCCAGGGTGGTCGATTTGCTCGAAGAATGCCTCCAACTCCTCGATGCGATCGAGGCATTGACTCCAGGAATTTCGACAAAGTCCTCCCCGGCATCTTGATCACCCCCCGGCAGTTCCCTATAGTAAGTTCGTCGGCCGAGACTCACCTCCGGCCGGCTCGGGTCGTGCGAGCGTGGCACGGCAAGATCAAGCCCCGTTTCGCCCGAGGCTGGACTCCCGCGGGACCGGGAAGGCCCTCATTGAATAGGAGGTGATCGCGTGTGTAGTGACAACCAGAGGCGGCTCGCCTAACGGCAGCCGACGGGTTGCCCGTCGGGCAGCCGCATCTTCTGCTTGATCTGAGAAGATCGCGGGGCCAGGCCCGATGGCTGTCGGGCCTGGCTTCTTCTTCCTTTGCACTCATCGCTCCTCGTAAGGCCGCTCCGGAGCTTTTGATTGTTTGGATCACCCATTCAGTTTCGGTATGTTTCGTTTCGATGGTCTTGGTCCACCACCAAGGTCACATCGATCGGTCACCGGGCTGGGTGCGGATTCTAAAGCTTCCGCAAATCCCCAGAATGAGCCAAAAGGCCCCGTGACCTGACCAGGTTGCGGGGTTTTTTTGTCGTTGCCTCGAAGACACTACCGCGTTTCGAATCGAATGAATCAGACCGGCCGTGATGGCCGTTTCCCGGAGGAAGGGTCACCGTGATTGTCGTGATGAAGCCCGATGCGACCAGCGAACAAGTCGATCATATGGTGGCCCACATCCAGTCCCTGGGGATGACCCCGCAGGTCCTGGTCGGCACCCAGCGCACCGTGATCGCCGCGATCGGTGACGAGCGACAAGGACTCTCCGAGGTCCTCGAACCCGGCGATGGAGTCGAGAAAGTCATGCCCATCCTGGCCCCTTACAAGCGGGCCTCCTCCGAGTTGACCTCCGACCGGACCGTCGTGAAGGCGCGAGGCCTCGAAGTCGGCGGGGTCAAGATCGCCGCGATCGCCGGCCCCTGCTCGGTCGAGAGCGAGGCGCAAATCGTCGCCCTCGCCAAGATCCTCAAGAGTATGGGCGCGACCGGGCTCCGAGGGGGTGCCTTCAAGCCGAGGACGAGCCCTTACAGCTTCCAGGGTCACAAGGAAGACGGGCTGAAGATGCTTGCCACGGCCCGCGAGGAGACCGGCCTCGCCATCGTCACCGAGGTCATGGCCCCGGAACACGTCCCGATGGTCGCCCGTTATGCCGACGTCCTCCAGATCGGCGCCCGGAACATGCAGAATTACCAGCTGCTTCAGGCCGTTGGGGACTCGGGGAAGCCGGCCCTCCTCAAGCGTGGCATGAGCGCGACGATCGACGAATTCTTGCTCGCCGCCGAGTACATCCTCGACCGAAACAATCCGCACGTCATTCTCTGCGAGCGAGGGATTCGGACTTACGAAGAACACACCCGATTCACATTGCCGCTGGCGACCGTCCCTTACCTCCAGGATAAGAGCCACCTGCCCGTGGTCGTCGACCCTTCCCACGGCACGGGCAAGGCGAAACTCGTCGCCCCGATGTCCAAGGCGGCGATCGCCGCCGGAGCGGACGGATTGATCATCGAGGTCCACGATGACCCCGAGCACGCCATGAGCGACGGGTCGCAGACGATCACGCCAGCCGCCTTCGCCAAACTCATGACCGATTGCAGGCGAGTTGCCGAGGCGGTCGATCGGACCATGTGACCGCTGGCCGAAGGAATTGGACCTTCGGCACGAAAGTCGCACCTTCGCCGCGGCAACCCGGTCCAGGTCCGCCCCGAAGGCCGGTTCGCTCACGGAGCCAACTCATGGCCGACTCCCCGAAAGCCGGCGATCAGGTCGAGTGGAACACCCCACAAGGCAAGACGGAAGGCAAGGTCGTCAAGAAACTGACGAGCCCGACCGACGTCAAGGGCCATCATGTCGTAGCTTCGCCCGAAAACCCGGAGCTCCTCGTCGAGAGCAGCAGGACGGGCCAGCAGGCGGCCCACAAGCCTCAGGCCTTGAAAAAGACCCGCAAGAAGAAGGGGAAATCATGAGCGATTCCCCCGACGAGATCGCTCAGGAGTTCCGATCCGTCGTCAACATGACGGCCAAACAACTCGAGAACTGGCTCGACACCGAGGAGTCGAGGAGAGTCGGTTATAAGGAGGATGGGGAAGGGGAATCGGTAGGGCATCATTCCGGGCGAAAGATCATCGAGATCCTTGCCAAGAAGAAAGCCGAGTACACCGAGGCCGACCGCAGGCACATGGCCAAGGTTGTGGGCTACATCCACAGACACCTGGCGCAAAGACCAGAGGGAGTTTCGTCCGAAACCCCGTGGCGTGCCTCCTTGATGAACTGGGGCCACGATCCTCTCAAGTCCAGGACGTCTGGGAAAGCTCCCAAATCCCGATCGGAGAGTTGACCGGGACTTTTACCCGATCAACCCTGATGACTGGAGACCCGAATCATGGCCGTCGCCCTCGCTACGGCCTTGGCCTTCTCGGCCAGGTCATGTTCGCTGGTCCCCTTGATCGCCCTCGCCGCCTCCAATTCCCTGGCGGCGGCGGAGGCGTCGAGTTGCGATGCGGGAATGGCGCGATTGGTCAGGACGGTAACGACGTCATCGCGGACCTGGGCGAAGCCCCCATCGACGAAGAAACGATGGGTGGTCCCCGAGGACTTCGTCCTCAGTTCTCCGAATCCGAGTCGACCGATTACGGGGGAGCGGCCGGGGAGGATGCCGAGTTCGCCATCGAAGAGGGGGAGGGCGACGAACTCGACGAGCTCGTCGATGAGGGTCCGCTCGGGCGTCACGACGACGCACTGGAGACGATGCCCCGACTTCTTGCCCTCGGGTTTGGCGGCGGTCGAGGGGGAGAAATCCGCGTCGACGGTGCTGGCGGTTGCCATCTCGTTTACCTTCCGAATTCGTCGATTTCAATCGGTCAGAGCGTCGATGTCGAAGATCGATGGCCGAGGATCGGGGCAGGTCGGTCCTCGGCCATTGGCTTGAACGGGATCAGCGGGCCATCCGCTTGGCCTGCTCTTCGGCTTGGTCGACCGAACCGACGTAGAGGAACGCACCCTCGGGGAGGTGGTCCCATTTCCCCTCGCAGATTTCCTTGAAGCTGCGAATCGTGTCGGGCAGTGTTGTGTACTGGCCTTCCTTGTTGGTGAAGACCTCGGCCACGAAGAACGGCTGAGACATGAACCGCTCGATCCGCCGGGCGCGGTGGACGATCGTCTTGTCCTCTTCGGACAGTTCGTCGACGCCGAGGATGGCGATGATGTCCTTGAGTTCTTTGTAACGCTGGAGGATGGTCTGGACCCGGCGGGCGACGTCGTAATGCTCTTGGCCGACGTACTGCGGGTCGAGGATTCGCGAAGACGAGCCGAGGGGATCGACGGCGGGGAAAATGCCCTTCTCGGCGATCGAGCGTTGCAGGACGACGAAAGCGTCGAGGAAGCCGAATGTGGTCGCCGGGGCCGGATCGGTCATGTCGTCGGCCGGGACGTAGACGGCCTGGACCGAGGTGATGGCGCCGTTGGTGGTCGAGGTGATCCGCTCCTGGAGGCCGCCCATCTCGGTGGCGAGGGTCGGCTGGTAGCCAACGTTGGACGGCATCCGGCCGAGGAGGGCCGAAACCTCGGCGCCGGCCTGGCTGAACCGGAAGATGTTGTCAATGAATAGGAGGGTGTCGGCCCCGGTCGAATCGCGGAACCATTCGGCGTTGGTCAGGGCCGATAGGGCGACGCGGAGCCGGGCGCCGGGGGGCTCGTTCATCTGGCCGAAGAACATCACCGTCGAGTCGATGACGCTCTTGCCCGTCGATCCGATCTTGGTGTCCTGCATTTCCAGCCAGAGGTCGTTCCCCTCGCGGGTCCGCTCACCGACCCCGGCGAAGACCGAGTAACCGCTGTGGACCTTTGCGATCCGCGCGATCAGCTCGGTGAGGATGACCGTCTTGCCCAGCCCCGCGCCGCCGAAGAGGCCGATCTTGCCGCCTCGGACGAACGGGGTGAGCAGGTCGACGACCTTGATGCCGGTCTCGAAGACTTCGGTCTTCGGTGAAATTGTATCGAACGCGGGCGGGTCGCGGTGGATCGGCCAACGCTCGGTGGCGTGGACTTCGCCCCGGCCGTCGATCGGGTCGCCGAGCAGGTTGAAGACCCGGCCGAGCGTCTCCTTGCCGACCGGTACGCTGACCGGGCCGCCGGTGTCGACTACCGACATCCCGCGGATCAGGCCATCGGTCGAGCCGAGGGCGACGCAGCGGACGCGGTTGCCGCCGAGGTGCTGCTGGACCTCGCCCGTCAGGTGAATATTCACGCCCTTCTCGTGGGCATCGATCATCAGGGCGTTGTAAATCTCGGGCAGGTGCCCTTCCTCGAACTCGACATCGAAGGTCGAGCCGATCACCTGGGCGATATGTCCGGTCGCGGTGGCGGTGGCCATGATTATCCTCTTCGCTGCGAAGGACTCAGGACTGAGCGGGATTCTGGTCTGTAGAAAATGATTCGATCGGCCCAAGCGCTGAGTCCCGAGTCCTCAGTCCTGAGTCCTTCCTCACTTATTCGAGCGCGGCGGCCCCGCCGATGATCTCGGCGAGCTCGCTGGTGATCTGCGACTGGCGGGCCCGGTTGTAGAGCATGGTCAGGCTCTTGACCATCTCGTCGGCGTTCTCGGTCGCCCCCCGCATGGCGACCATTCGCGAGATCTGCTCGCTGACGGCCGCGTCGAGGAAACACTTGAAGAGGCGGACCTTGAACGAGACCGGGACGATCTCTTCGAGGATGCTGGCGGCATCGGGCACGAACTCGTAAGGGACCCGGTTCTTCTCCTCGGCCTGGGCCTTTGCCGCCTCGACGGAGCTCGGTTTCGCCTGGCGGACGGAGCCGAGCGACTCGGAGACCTGCGAGGCGGTCATCGGCAGGAGGGTCTGGATAACTGCCTCCTGCCGGGCCGAGTTGATGAACCGTGTGTAGGCGACCTGGACCTGGTCGACCTCGCCCCGGAGGAACATCGCAATGAATCGATTCGCCAGGATCTCGACCTCGTCGAACTGCGGCCGGTCCTCGAACTGGAGGTAGGTCGCGTCGACCGGGATGCCGCGGAACCGGCAGAAGGCCACGCCTCGCTTGCCGGAGACTTCCAGTCGTGTCTCGATGCGGTCGGTCGCGAGGTCCTGCAAGACGCGGGTCGAGACTCGGATGACATTGCCGTTGTAGCCGCCGGCCAGGCCTCGGTTGCTCGTGAGCATCAGGAGGAGCGACTTCTTCGCCGGCTCGCGGACTTCGAGGAGCGGGTGCGAGACGTCCTTGGCGGTCGCGCCGAGGTCGGCCACCAGCTCGGCGATCTTGCGGGTATAAGCCTCGGCGGCCGTCGCCCGGTCGAGCGCCTTCTTGAAGCGCGCGGTGGCGATCAGCTCCATCGTCCGCGTGATCTTGCGGATATTCTGCACCGACTTGCGGCGCTTGACGATCGCTCGGGCCTTGGCCATCGGTGGTCTCTCGTCTCGCCGAACGGGATGCGTTAGGGGTGCGGGGGGCGACGCTCAGAGGCGTCGCCCCCGATGGCTCGTCGATCGCTCAGACCTCGGCACCGGCCAGGGCCGGGGAGTTCGCCAGCGGGCCGGACGGGCTGGCAGGTCGGTACTGCGACTTGAACTCATTGAGCGCGGCCTTCAGGCCGGAGACGACCGCATCGGAGAGCTTCCGCTCCTTCGCGAGAAGATCCCGGACGTCCGACTTGCGCTCCTTCATGAAGACGAGGAAGTGCTCCTCCCAGCGTGAGACTTCCTTGATCGGCACCTGGTCGAGGAATCCTTCGGACCCGGCGTAGATGCTCATGACCTGGTCGACCACGTCCATCGGCTGGTACTGGGGCTGCTTGAGCAGTTCCACCATCCGATAGCCCCGGTCGAGCTGCTGCTGGGTCGCCTTGTCGAGTTCCGTGCCGAGCTGGGCGAAGGCCTCCAGCTCGCGGAAGGCGGCGAGGTCGAGGCGGAGGCCGCCGGCGACCTTCTTCATGGCGGGGATCTGGGCCTTCCCGCCGACTCGGGAGACCGAGATCCCGACGTCGACCGCCGGGCGGACGCCGGCGAAGAAGAGGTCGGGCTGGAGATAAATCTGGCCGTCGGTGATCGAGATCACGTTGGTCGGGATGTAGGCCGAGACCTCGCCTTCCAGTGTCTCGATCAGGGGGAGGGCGGTCATCGAGCCTCCCGAGGCCGTCGTCTTCACGACCTTGTGGCCCGGGTGGTTCTTGACCGCCTCCTTCGACTCATGGGCACCCGGCTCGCCGAGATAGACCTGGCCGTTGGCTGCGGAGGCTTCGGTGATCTCGGCATCAGCCGGGGTCGAGTCGGGGACGATGACATACTGGTTCGCGAGCTTCGCCGACCGCTCGAGGAGCCGGGAGTGGGCGTAGAAGACGTCGCCGGGATAAGCCTCGCGGCCCGGCGGGCGACGCAGCAGGAGGGAAAGCTCGCGATAGGCGACGGCCTGTTTGGAGAGGTCGTCGTAGACGCAGAGGGTGGCCATCCCCTTGTCGTACATGAAGTACTCGGCCATCGCCGCACCGGCGTAGGGGGCCAGGTACTGGAGCGGGGCCGGGTCGCTGGCCCCAGACGCGACGACGATCGTGTAGTCCATCGCGCCGTACTTGCGGAAGATCTCGACCAGGCTCGCCGTGGTCGACTCCTTCTGGGCGATCGCGACGTAGACGCAGATGACGCCGGTGCCCTTTTGATTCAGGATCGCGTCGACGGCGATGGAGGTCTTGCCCGTCTTGCGGTCGCCGATGATCAGCTGGCGCTGGCCACGGCCGATCGGGGTCATGGCGTCGATTGCCTTGATCCCGGTCTGCAATGGCTCGTCGACCGGCTGACGGCCAGCAATCCCCGGGGCGGTCGACTCGACCAGCCGGGTCGAGCTGGTGATGATCGGTCCCTTGTTGTCGATCGGCTCGCCGAGCGGATTGACCACGCGGCCCACCATCCCCTCGCCGACCGGGACGCGGAGCAACTCGCCGGTGGCGGTGACGGTCTCGCCCTCGTGGATCCGGGTGTACTCGCCCAGGATGATCACGCCGACCGACGTCTCTTCGAGGTTGAAGGCCAGCCCCTTGACGCCGTTCTGGAAGGTGACCATCTCGCCGGTCATCACGCCGGAGAGGCCGTGGACCCTCGCGATCCCGTCGCCGACCTCGAGCACCCGGCCGACCTCGGTCTTGGTGACCTGGGACTGGAACTGCTCGATCTCACGCTGGATAACTGAAGTGATCTCGTCGGCTCTGAATTTCATGGGTCTTTCTTTCGATGAGTCGGCCGCGGAGCCGCTCCAGGCGGGTGCGGACCGAGGCGTCGTAGACGTCGTCGCCGACCTGGACGACCAGGCCCCCGATCAGCGACGGGTCGACCTCCAGGGTGATCACGGGCGTGGCGTTGATCATCGAGGCCAGCCGGTCCTTGACCGCCGCCTCTTGCCCCTCGTCGAGGGGGACGGCCGAGCGGATCGTCACCGGCTTCCGGTTCTGCCGACGGTCGAGCGTGGCCCGGGCCTGTCGGATCACCGAGCCGAGCATCCCGAGTCGGCCGTGCCGATTCAGAACCCTGAGGAATCGGACGACCGTCGGCAGGGCCCGGCCCTCGAACGTCTCCGTCAGGATCCGGTCCTTCTCGGGGGCCGAGAGCGAAGGAGACCCCAGGATCGCGGCGAACCGGGGCTGCACGATCAGGACCTGGTCCCGAATCGCCTCCAGGTCTTCCAGGACGGCCCCGGCCTCGTCTCCGCTCGCGTTGAGCAGGGCCTCGGCGTAGTTCCTCGTCAACTCAGGCGCGACGTCTTCGAGGACGGTCCCGGGCAAGAAGCCGTCGGCGATCGGGACTTTGTTGCTCATGAGCGGGACATCCCCTGGCCGTTGGCCGGCAGCTCGCCCATCGCCATCTCGACGAGGCGGCGGTGGTCCGCCTCGCCCAGCTCCTTGGAGAGGACCTTGCCGGCGACCGAGACGGCGAGGTCGGCCGTCTGCGACCAGATCTCCATCAAAGCCTGGTCCTTGGCCCCGGCGATCTCCCGCTCGGCCCGGTGGCGGGAAGACTCGGCCTCGGCCTGGGCCTTCTGGATGATCGAGTTGGCGGCGACCTGGGCCTCCTTGCGAGCTTCTTCGATCAGGGCCCGGACCTGGTCGGCGGCTTGGGCGAGCTCTTTGCGATGCTGAGCGGCCAGGGCCTCGGCGTCGTTGCGGGCCTTCTCGGAGTCGCGGAGGACCTGTTCCAGGTGCGCTTCACGCTCGTGGAGCGCCCGCATCAGGGGCTTCCAGGCGAAGGTGCCGAGCACCAGCATCAACCCGAGGAACACCACGACGGTCCAGATCGCCAGCGGGGCTTGGACTTCCATGATGTTCGGGTTGCCCGCGGCGTCGGTCTTGTCGTGGAGGTCGTGCTCCAGCGCGGAAGTGCCTTCGGCGACCTTGGGTGCGTCGTGGGAGGGGGCGGCGGGGGCGTGTTCCTCGGCCTTCGCCTGGTCGAGGGCGTGAGTGGCTTGCGGCCCGGAGGCGAGCATCAGGGCCAGGAGCCCGAGGGCCGGGATCGTTCGCCGGAGCATGGAAAGTAACCTCGCGATCCGAGGGGCTTGGTGGGGATTGGCGTCGCCGGGGGGCGGGTAGGGCCGGACGGATCGTCGATCCGGTCGGCTCGCCCAGCCGGTGGCCCGGCGTCCGCCCGCCTGGCCTCAACTGGTGGGGATGATGAAGCCGAGGACGATGATCGCGAAGAACGCCACACCCTCGATGAGCGCGGCTGAAATGATCATGGCCGTCTGGATCTGCGCGGCGATCTCCGGCTGGCGGGCCATGCTCTCGACGGCCGAGGCCGTCAGGCGGCCGATCCCGAAGGCGGCACCCATGATGACGAGGCCGACGCCGATGCCGTTGAAGCGGGCGAGCGGGCCCGCCGTGGTGGTGGTCGTCTGGGCGGACGCCTCGGCCGAGGCGACGAACATCAGGGCCAGGGCCAAGGCGGCGGTCTTCACGAGTTTCATCGGAACCTCGACTCCTCTGAGAATGCCTGTCGGAAGGGGGGAGACTGCCGGGTCGCCGAGCGACCGAGCCAAAACGCCGGGGAAGCGGGAGGGTTCGTCACCCTCCCCGAAGATCAATGGGCAACCGACTCACAACGACCATGGTCGCCCGCCAGGAGGCGGGTCGAACTCCCGGGAATCAGTGCGGGTGGGCCGCCGTGCCGATGAACAGGGCGGATAGGAACGTGAAGATGTAAGCCTGGAGGAACGCCACGAAGAGCTCCAGGAGGCTCAACGCCACCAGGCCGGCGATGCTCGCCGGCATCACGACGTACCAGATATTGCCGCTGGCCAGCAGGATGAAGCTGAAGATCACCGCCAGGACGAGGTGACCGGCCAGCATGTTGGCGAATAATCGGACGCAGAGGACGAAGTGGCGGATGAGCAGGCCGGCGACCTCGATCACGAAGAGCAGGGCCCAAAGCGGGGGCTTGATCAGGGGCGGCACGTCGAGCTTCGGGACGATCGAGATCCAGAAGCCAAGCGGGCCCATCGCCCGCATCCCCGCGAAGAGGACCACGCCGAAGGTGATCACCGCCAGCACGAACGTGACGTTGATGTTGCCCGTGGCCGAGGCCCCGCCGGGGATCATCCCGAGCAGGTTGTTGAACAACACGAAGAAGAAGACCGTCCAGAGGTAAGGCACGAAATCGTCCGCCCCATGCCCGCCGATCGCCGGCCGGGCGACACCGTCCCTGATGAACAGGACCAACGCCTCGAAGGCGTTCAGGAACGGTCCGCGGGTGACCGGGTGCCTGGCGACGTGCCGTGCCAGCGGGATGATGATGGCGGCGATCAGCAGGGACGCGATCAATTCCATCGCCATGAATCGCGTGATCTGGAAGTCGAACAGCCCGAGGTGAAGCCTGGGGAGCGCGTAGTTTCCCCAAGGGAGTTCCAGGTGGTTGGCGTCCACCACGTGGTGGAGCGGGTTCTCGGAGTGTGCGGCCTCGGCCATGATAGCGTGCTTCCCGAAATGTCCCGAGCGGCCCCGAGGGACGCAAACCGTGCTGCGGAGGTCGGCAGGAAGGGCCTCGACCCGGGCGATCTCAGTCGTCCCCGGGCGGGCCGGCGGCGATGCGAAGCAGGTGATAGATCCCCGCGACGAACCCCAGGCACATCCCCAAGAGGATCCCCACGGGATTCGAGCCGAGCTGCCGATCGATGAAGTAGCCGGCGAGCGGCGGCAGGGCGAACTCGAAACCGAGGGCCGTGATCCGCGAAGCCCAGGCAAGCCCCAACGAGAGCGGCGAGCGTCCATCCGATCCCGACACCGAAGCCTCCCGAGATCCCGCAGGCAAATCGATCGCCCTCGACCGGCGAACTCATGGATTCGATTGTTGTCGGCTCGAAGACGGACGCCTCGGATCCGTCAAGAGGAAATCAGCATACCCGACCCGGGCGACAAGTCAATCACCCTCTTTCCTCCTCGAGAAATTTTTCACAATGTCGAATCGTGCTTTTTCCTGGATGGGCCGACCTTGGCGTTGAAGCTCGATCCGGGCCGCGTCCGACCGCTACCATTGGCGGCCCCTCCCCCGGGAGGGCATAAGCCTGACAATCTGGATTGACTACGAAGAGGCTGTTTGATATTTACTAGGCAGCAGCGATCTGTTTCAACGACGAGCCGGTTGAGCCATCGTGGGGACCAGGCATGACGTCGCGCTTGTACTCCATGTCCGACGAACGATGGGCGACCTCCGGCCGTGAGTCACGGGACGGACGGTCGCCTTTCTCGTTTTCCGGCCTAGCGAGTATGAGATCGTCGGGTTGGTGAGCCATTCCCTTGATTTTTCCAATGTCCGGGCAGCAGGGAGCTCCTCGGATCGGCCCACTCATGGATGAACCTCGCGTTCCTTAGTCCCGCCAGGAACTGCTTCTCGCGGCCTGGTGGAGACGGAGTGGCCCCGCATGACCGTCGATTCGCTCAAGGACTGCAATAAGAAAGTTCTGGCGCGGATGGCCAAGGACCAGGGGATCGTCGGCTGGCATGCGATGCGTAAAGATCAACTGATCCGCGCATTGGCCCCGTCCTCGACCACCCTGAAAAAAGACGCGAACAAGCCTCCGCTCGACAAAGTCCTGGCCAATCCGGCCCCCAAACGACCGACGACCCCGCCGGCCCCCGCCAGGATCCTCTCGGTGGCCTCGCCCAGGCCCTTGGAGCACGCCTGCGTCAAGGATCGGATCATCGCGATGGTCCGCGACCCGTACTGGCTCCACGCTTACTGGGAGCTGAGCCGCTCGACCCTGGCCCGCGCCCAGGCCGCCCTCGGTCAGGATTGGCACACCGCCCGCCCGGTCCTCCGGCTGATGGACGTCACCAGCGAGGACACGACCTCGGCCTCCGAGCGTCACGTTCGCGACATCGAGATTCATGGCGGCGTGAATAACTGGTACATCGACGTCACCAACCCGCCCCGGTCGTATCGGATCGATATCGGCTACCTCGCCCGTCGCGGCAAGTTTTTCGTCCTGGCCCGGTCCAACGTGGTCAGCACGCCCAAGGCGGGCGTCTCGGACGTCCTCGACGAGAACTGGGCGAGCGTGCAGGACCAGTTCCAGAAGATTTACCACCAGTCCGGAGGCGCGAGCGGCTCGGCCAGCTCGCAGGACCTCCGCGACCTCTTCGAGGAGCGGCTCCGCAGGCCAATGCACGGCCTCTCGCTCCAGAGCCTCGGGACGGGGGCCTTGCATGGCCTTTCCAATGGGTTCCACTTCGAGATCGACGCCGAGTTGATCGTCTACGGGGCGACCGAGCCTAACGCCAAGGTCACCCTCCAGGGCGAGCCGGTCCAGCTCCGGCCCGACGGCACCTTCACCGTCCGGTTCAGCCTGCCCGACTCCCGTCAGATTATCCCGGCCGTCGCCGCCAGCCCCGATGGAGTCGAGGAGCGGACCATCGTCTTGGCCGTCGAGCGGAACACCAAGGAGCTCGAGCCGATGATCCACGACGGCAACGAACTCTGAGCCGATCGGCTTCGCCAGGAGATCCCTCCAAGACGCCGCGCCATCCGGGCCTCGCCCGGGTCGCGCGGCGTCGGCTATTGCCGGGACGACTCCTCGGCGTAAACTTGTTGAGGCGGGTCAAAGGGGAGGAGAGATCCCCGAGTCCCGGCCCGAATCGGACTGGAGACGCCCCATTGTCCATGGACATCACCCCGATCCTCGACGGTTGGGACCACGAGCCCGACGAATTCCAGGTCCGCATCGTCGTCGGCGTCGACGGTCGCGACAAGCTCCAGCGCCGGCTCGACCTCGGCCTGATCCAGATGGAACTCTCGGGTAGGCCGGATGGCGAGCGGCCGTTCGGCCACGAGTCCCTCCTCGATTATCACCGGGCGAGGGCGAAGGAAGCCGAGTCCCCCGACGAATATCCTCTCGACTCCGATGCTTGTGCCGATTTGATGCGGGAAGGCGTCCAGTATTATCACCGCTATCTGGCCGCTTACCATCTCCGCCGATTCGACCTCGTTGCCCGGGACACGACTCGGAACCTCGGCCTCTTCGCCTTCGCCGTGAAGCACGCCGTCGACCGTCGCGACAAGGTCCAGTTCGACCAGTATCGACCGTACGTCACGATGATGCGGGCGAGGGCCCTCAGTTCCGAGTGGCTCGACCGGGACGATCACGCCGGAGCCTTGAAGTCGTTGGACGAGGGGATCGAAGGCATCCGGGCATTCCTCCGCGACTACGAACAGGACGAAGACCAGTTCCAGTGTCGCGAGCTGACCAAGCTCTTGAGGCTCCGCCGCGAGATCGAGGATTCTCGACCCGTCGGCCCGGCCGAAAGGCTCGACCAGCAACTCGAACTGGCCGTCGCGCTGGAGAATTACGAGGAAGCCGCCAGGATCCGCGACCAGATTGCCCGGCTCCGAGGGGTCGCCACCTCCCCAGGCCCGGAGGCCTCGCGACCCGGTTGAGAGGCCGATGGTTGGCGAATCCGTGCATCGGCCTTGAAGCGTCGGGGCGTCCTGGCTACCATGAACCCGTCCGGTTTCGGCCGGTCGAATCCTCTGCCATGTTCGATAGGGGCGTACTTTTGGCGAACCAATGAGTACCCGTTGGGAGCCGATTCAAGGCCGTTCGGCTCGTCCGTCCTGGTCCAAGGCGCCCACTTAAACTGCGGGTTCTCAAAAGCGACTCAACGGCATTGCGGCGGAGGATTTTACCAAGGGCCCGCGCCTCCCTTCGAGCCATCGAAGTGGGCCGCGGGCCCTGGGGCTTTCGTCCCGAAGGTGCTTCTACACGATGGACGCCAGGGCGAGCAAGCCCGTGATCCGGGCCGAGGTCATCGCCCGGACCCTCGCCCTCGACCCCGGCGTGCGCCTGGACGAGCAGGCCGCCCTGGAAGAGCGGTTCGAAACCCTCCCGGGGCTCTCCCAGGCCGGAACGGTCTTGCTCTACGCCTCCGCCTTCCCCGAGGAGGTTGAGACCGGGCCGTTCCTCCGGCGTGTCCTGGAAGCCGACCAACGCCTGGTCCTGCCGATCGTCGACCGCCGTCTCGGATCACTCCGCCTCGCCGAGGTGCTCGACCCCTCGCGCGATCTCATCGCCAGCCGACGCGGGATCCCCGAACCACGGCAGGGACTTCGTCCCGTCGGACCGGGCGAGGTCGACTGGATCCTCGTGCCTGGCCTTGCGTTCGACGCTGAAGCTCGACGCCTCGGTCGAGGGGCCGGCCACTACGACCGGTTGCTCCCCCGCCTTCGTCCCGAAGTGCATCGATGGGCCCTGATCTTCTCGACTCAATGGGTGGACAGCCTCCCGGTTGAACCTCACGACCAGCCGCTCGACGGCGTGGTTAGCGCCCATCGAATGGTCCTGCATGGCCCAGGGAAGAGACTCAATCGATGATCGCGCGGGGCGATTCGGCATAGGCCGCGAATTGATCCGCGAGTCGGGCCGATGCGGCGGCGCCGTCATGAAGGATGATGCGATAGCGGAAAGCGATCGAAAGGCCCCGCTCCAGGACGAACTCCCCCGATTCCTTCCTGCCGAAGTCGTGCCAGCCGAACGGGTTGGCGGCGAACAGGCCGTAGTCCCGGACGTGCCAGGTCGTCGGGAATCGGAAGCTCGAAGGTTGGTTGAGGATCGCCACCCCCACGACCTTCCCATCGACCGGGCCCGAGTAGTCGACCCAGGGGGAGGGGCGGCCCCAGGCGGCCACGTCCTCGACCCCTTCGGCGTTCACGATCCGACCTCCCTGCTTCGAGGTCACGTCCATCGTGGTCGCGATGCGAAGGCCGAACATCCCCTCCTTGGTGTCGCCGAAGGTGACGGGGCCCTCGGTGGCCTTCAAGGTGACGTCGAAGTCGAGGATGCGAGATTTACGGGTCGCGTAAACTCGCAAGGTCCGCTCATCCTCGCAGATCTTCCGGCCGTCCGGACCGATCCAGTCGTCCTTCGTGCGGAGGATGCCCATCGCGGCCCCTCCGACGACGATCGGTCGTGCCGTCTCGACGATCCGGCCGTGCCCGGGGGCCTCGCTCCAGAAGTCGACCTTGTTGACGCTCCCGTGGGTGAACCAGAACGATCGATGGTGCGGGTGGTCGCGCTTCTCGCCTGCCACCGACTTCATCGGATAGGCCCGGGTCATCGACGCACCGGAGGGGGCGATGAGCGGGAAGAAGTAAGGCTTGGGCCCGTCGTCGGGGATGTATTCGGTGACGAGATCCCCGTCGACTCGGATCTCGATGCGCCGGCCTCGCGGGATCATGTCGACCCCGAAGGAGGGGACGGTGGGCATCGGGTCCCCGGTCAACTTGTAGCCGAGCGACACGTTCGGGGGTACGTCGTCGAGGATCGCGGCGAAGTGACCATTCATCTCCTCGTCGAGATAGACGTTGGCCCTTCGAATCGACCTTCCATCCGGGGTCGCGAAGGCGTAGTTACCCGGCAGGAGGTCATGCACTCCGTCGATGACGACCGGGGTCTCGCCGAGGGCGCGGTCGACACCCTTGACCGTCAACGAAGACGGCTTGTCGGCGAGCGTACGGCCGGCGCACATCGCGACGACGAGGCCGACGGCCCAGGCCCTTCGGAGAAACGAACGGGATCGAAACATGAGGAGCCTCCGAGATACGACCAGGAAGGGGGATGGCCGGCCTCCGGCTTGACGCATCATCCTGGATGGATCATCCGACGACAAGGACCGAGGCTTGTCGAGCCGGACCACACCGATCAAGATGAGGGCAGGGACCGGGCCGAAGGACGGCGCGAGGCACCAAAGCGATGATCGAGGAAGAGTTCGGGATCCCGATCCCCGGCGAAGTCTTGCCCGAGGAGCGATGGGCCAAAACCGCCATCAAGCGGCTCCCTCCGCCCGGCCCGCTCGACTTGCCGACGATCTTCGGCCGGGTCGCGCCCGTCGTGCTGGAATTGGGCTGCGGCAACGGTCGTTATACCCTGGGAAGTGCCCTGGCCAGGCCGGATCACGACCACCTGGCGACGGACATCCTCCCCGTCGTGATCCGTTACGCAACCCGGCGGGCGAATCAGCGCGGACTTCATAACGTACGATTCGCCGTCAAAGATGCGCAGACCCTACTTGGTGCGTATGTTGAAGCGTCCGCCGTCGCGGAGGTCCATCTCTATCATCCCCAACCGTACCACGACCCTCGTCAGGCCTACCTCCGGCTCGTCACGCCTCGGTTCCTGGCAGACGTCCACAGGGCATTGTGTCCGGGGGGCCTTTTCGTGGTCCAGACGGACAACCCGGACTACTGGGCCTACATGAGTCGGGTCCTTCCCGTCTTCTTCGACTTCCGCGAGCAGGAGGGTCCGTGGCCTGATGCCCCGGAGGGTCGGAGTCGTCGCGAGATCCTGGCCAGGAGCCGCGGCCTGAAGATCTTCCGGGGCCGGGGCCTCCGACGCGATGACCTTTCCGCGGCCCAGGCGATCGGGCAAGCCTCCGCTCTGCCGGCGCCGACGTTTCGGAGTCGAGGCCCATGGTGCGACCTCGACGCCCTCGAATGAGCGGGCCTTACTTCGCGTTGGGGCCGAACAGGCCGAGGTCGACCGGCTCCTCGGGCGTCATCAAAACCTTGCGGCGGACCCTCGGCAGGAGGTCGCGGAGGGCGTCGCGGTAGAGGCGGGAGACGGTCAAGGCCCTGGAGCGATCGGCCTCGGCGAGCAGGCTGAGGAAGCGGTCGGCCTGGCCCTTCGCCATCGCGCCCGCCCGATCGGCCCGGGAGCGAGCCTCATCGATGGACCTCCCCGCGGCGGCGAGCGCGACCGGGCGGGTCGCACCGGAGAGGGCCCTGGCCTCGTTGATCCGCCGGTCTCGCCCGCTCTGGGCGGCCTGGGCTTCGATGAAAGCCGGCTCGACCTCGACCGGTGGCCGCGCATCGGTGAGGTTCACTCCGAGGATCTCGACGCCCAGGCCCAGCGCATCGACCGAGCGGGCCAGGGCCCGTCCGACCTCGGCGGCGACCTCGGCCCGGCCCGAGCGGAGCGGGGCGTCGATGCCTCGGCTGGCCAGGGCCCTCGCCAGGCTCGCCTCGACCAAACGTGTCAGGATCGGCTCGAACTGGCCGGTGCGGAGCGCGAACGCGATCGGGTCGGCGACCCGGAAATGGACCACGCCCCGGGCCCTCAGCAAATTCTGGTCGCCGGCCAGGAACTCGCCCGCGCCCGGGTCATCCGTGGGGCCGGCCGGTTCGACCCGGCCGAAGTCATGTCGTCGGACCTCGTCGAGCCGGATCCGGGTCGTCCGATCGATCCCGAGCGGCCAGGACCAGTGCCAGCCCGGTCTCCAGGGTTCCGGGATCACGCGGCCGAGGCGGCGGACGACCAGGACTTCACCCGGCCCGACCGTCGTCGAGCCGGCCCCGAGGAGGATGGCGGCGAGCAGCAGGACGACCCCCCAGGACCAGGTCCTGATCCTCATGGCCGGGCCTCCGTCGGGGCCTGGGTTTTCTCGGAAGAGGCTGGCGGTTCGTCGCGGATCAGGTTCTCGGAAGGCCCTCGTACCAGGAGGCGGAGCAGGGGGGAGGCGGCGGAAAGGACCAGGGTCGACCGGTCGTCGAGCACGGCCCGGTAGGTCTCCAGGGTCCGAACGAATTCGTAAAATTTCGGGTCGCGGGCGTGGGCGGCGTTCAGGATGCGGGTGGCCTCGGCCTCGCCC
>JAABUK010004112.1_pt1 | contig 24000 bp, 20 predicted proteins | sample 5559141 | NCBI WGS metagenome assembly JAABUK01 (sample SAMN10711869, study PRJNA513367) | rock metagenome | isolation source: Antarctica rocks | place: Antarctica: Victoria Land, Pudding Butte nord | collected 2016-01-03
GGCTCGCTCTCATCCTCAATCCCCATCATCTGCTGTTCAAACCTCAGACGCGTCTGCGGAATGCTCTTAACCCCAACCAAAAAAGCGAATCAGCCGTCATCCTTCGAAAAGTGTCTTCTCAACCGAACATTTTCAGGCGTTAATGCCGGTGGTGGGTATTGAAGAAATGGTCGGACCCACCTCCCGATACTTGCGACTATACATCGCCAACAACTCCCAACTATCCAATATCATCGCCGCACGCTCGCGCTTCTCCACCTCCTCCTGCATCTCCGTCCGGCGCGGCGGTGGCTCGTTCATGACGTGCGGAAGCCGAGAGGGGGGTGGATCGCGCTCCTTTCCTTTCAAGGTGGGAGGGAAGCGTTGAGCTGGTGGCATTTTGGGTTTCTGGCTGTTCGCATGATGCAGGGCAAAGTGCCGCCGATACCGCTGGTGGAGCTGCTTTGTGGGCAATCGACGATTGCGGGGAAGGGAAGCTTTTGCTTTGAGATGGGTGACGAGAACAATGCTTTGTTGGAGGATCTGCGGTCAAAGCGGGTCGGCTCGAGATGTCGAACGTGCAGTGTGGGGGTCGGAGAATTGGAGCCATTGGTTCGAGGCTGTGAGCGTTTGCCTGATATGTAGGCCGCTCTTCTCTCTACGAGCCAGCGCGACAATCGCGACCAGTCTGGCGGTAGGCTCATTTGGTGTGCTGGCTCTGCGCGTGATTGACTTCTAATATAGGTTGTTGCTCCCACTCTGGCCTCATTCTCCTCCAGGATACAGGCCCAGCGGAGGGGGTTCTCAGGTAGGCAGCATCAAGAAGTATATACTCTTAATTCGACGAAGTGTGCCAGCGGCGTAGACAGCGCGTCTCCAGATTTCTTGTTGCCTTCAGCTTGAGTGACTATGACCCTGATCACACATTGTCCGCGTCAATTGTTTGAGATGGCAGAACTACAGAGGTCCCAATCAGATCAGGGGGATAATGCCACCGTTCCTGAAAATATCTCATATCGATCAAGAGCCTCAAGTGTCATCTCAACGGGGACGAAATTCAGTATTCAAACTATGCCGCAAGGTCATTTCCACATCGATGGAATTTTGGAAGGGAGCAATCCGCGGAGTATGACCACGAGGCCAGCCTCCCTGTACAGTGTCCGATCAATGGCACCATCCCTACCGCCGTACGACGGCCACCAACCAATGGATGTATTGCTCCCACCCGGTACTCAACCCGCTCAATTCAACTCCCTCCAAACATCCGAATTGCAAATCGCCTCATCAATTATCAACGACCAGGAGCCACCACTCACTCCATCCGATCCCGAAAACGCCCTCAGCATGCACTACGGCCGCGTCGTGCGCACAATCGACGACAACCACGCCCGCCAACTGGCTCGCATCTACAGCGCTCACGAGCAGGACCTCGCCGCCACCCGCGACGCCGTCGACCAAGCCTATCGCAAAGAATGGAAAGCCAAGAATCGCGAGATCGAGCGCGTCCGCGAAGAAGCTGCTAATGAGATCGAGCAAGTGCGAAAGCAAACTGCGGTAGATGTTACCGCGCTTCGTGAGTCAATTGAAAGCTTGGCTGCGACTCATGAGGGCACTGTAGCTAGAATCCAGAAGGAGAATGCTGATAGGCTTGACTTGCTGAATGAGGAGCATCGGGCTGCTGTGGAGAAAGCGAGGAATGCGATTGAGGATTTGTGGGAGGGGAGGTGGAATGATCGTATTAAAGTTGCTGCGGAGGAGGCCAAACGCGCCGCTAAGGAAGCGGAGAGGAGGGAGCAAGAAAAGGACGCGGAGTGGTTTAAAGTCATCAAGAGCCTTCATCCGGAGCTTGTGGGCGAGATCAAGAACGCGGTGGACTCCTTTCGAACTCAGGGAAGCCAGTTGAACGACGCCGACGATAGTGCCATTCCGTGAAGACGCTCCAAGCAACCCCCCCAAGAAACCTTTCGAGGGCTCCTCTCCTCCTACCCGTATTGACAAAAACGTCCAACGACAGGCAAACATAATTGCCCAAAGCCTCTCCACACCCATCGCCAATCATCGTCTTCACCCCAAAACCCTCTCCTCAAAACACCCCCCAAAAGGAGCTCTCAACAAAACAAACCACTACCAACCCGTTCCTGCGCATCTACCATCCTCCACCAAGCTACAGCATCCCCCACCCAGCTCAGCGTACCTCCCCTTCAATGATGATAATGATGACGCTAAAGTGCAATCCCACTCTCCGAAGAAAAGCCCTGATGGAAATTAATCCTAGACACGCAGTCGACGAGCAAAGGGCAGGCGGCATCAAGTATGATAGAGGCAGTCAAGGAGGGTGGATAAGTCGGCTCGCGCTAACGAAATTGCCACGGCATCATGTTCCCAGCCCAGAGGAGGCCAGACAAACGAGAGAAACAAGATGAAGCGAAAGGAGAAGACAGTAAAGAATGCTGTAGAGTACGGGACCAGTCCCCTATAAGTAATCAGCTAAAGTACTCATACAAACCCACTCCCAATAACTCATACACACGGGCTTGCGCCCTCAAAAGTCTACAAAACGTAACGCTAATCACAATCCACGGAATCACTCAGAGATGGGACCCGGCCACCCAAAAGTATAATCAAACACATCCCTCCACCATCTCCAACCCGCAACTTCACCCTCTTCCGTGCCGTAAGACTCGGTACCGGCAATCATGGAGTCCGTGAGGGTCTCAAGCCCCAGATCCTCAACTCCTCGCGGCCCCAGATCTTCTACCCCGTGCGAGAGGCGAAGGTTCTCCAACGGTGCATACGCCAGGGTTTCTACCTCGTGAGAAAGCCGAGGATTGGGCAAGTGTCCAATTCTGTCACCATCTCGCAACTCTGGTGGGAAAAGCATGCGCAGCGGCCAGATAAGCCAAACCACCATTGCCGCCACGAAAAGTAATAGCAGAGTCCGAAACCAACCAACGCTATCAGTTGCGCGGGACTCAGTCCTGTCTTGGTGTAAGTTTTCGCGCCCGTCAGGATCATCGTTTGCTTCAAGATCAGGAATAAGGCCCAGACTTGGCTGGGAAATCGCACCCTGATCTTCTGCCGATGTGATAATGGATTGATCGCTGCCAGTATTCGCAGTGACATGGCTGTCAGCGCTGGTGCTATAATTGTTTGCTTCGACATGTTCAGGGATTGGAGAAAGCCTGGGTAGCTGTACCGGCGCGTTTTGTGCTGTGGGCTTGCGATTCAAGTACAGTCTGTACTCCTTGTGCATGGTCGGTAGTTTAGTGTCCGACTCCAGTTCAAAGTCGTCCCTCGCCCCGGAATTAGTCAAGAAAACGGTGCCAATGGTTTTGCATCTGAGGCTGCCGCCGAGCACCTCGTGGTCTAGCACGCTCGGTAGGAGTAGCTTGTAAGGACTCTTGCACTCCGAATATGCCATAGTTGGAGGTCCTTGCCAATTCAGCTCGAGCTTGATAGGGCCTGGCACCATATGGGCTTGCTTGAAAAGAGTCAATTGCCCGTCGAGCTGTCGCCATTCTCCAACTTGCTCAGTGGCTAGGCTGCCGTCAACCAGGAAGAACGTAGGGATCCATCCATGGGAATCAATTGTCACAAGCCTGTTACTAGCCCGTTGAACTTCCACGTACAGGCTCATGCGACACTCGAGCGCCATTCCCAGCAGCTGCTGAATCTCGATGTCAAAGTTCCAGACCACATCAGTGGAAGCTAGCGCATTGAGTGATTGGAACTCGACAGCGGCATTTTCCATGATCCCAACTCGAAGGTCATCCCTTAGACCCAGGGGATATAGCGGAGGCGTATCGATACGCTCGAATTGAGTCACCTTATTGAGGGATCCTGGCGTTGCTTTCCACGTACTATACAGACTTCTTGCCTTTGTTTTCATGGTCAACGGAGCGTCGGGTTCTCGAAGAAAGACGGACTCTGATAGCACCCTGCCATTGCTTGGACGAAAGCTAGGGAGCACTTGCATATTTTTGATGTGATCTGAAGTTGGATAGCTTGAAGCAAAGTATAGATCCAGTGGTCTCTCCATGTCGCAGACGTTACGGATGATTTCTATTTCTGCTTTGGCAGGCTCCGTTGAGGGTGTCGCAGAGGGCTCGTCATCAAGGTATAGCGATGAGTGGCCAGCTTCTAGGTGACGGGTATGATTTCCTCGAAGCCCATGTGTGACAATAAGGTTCAGGCAGATCCGTGCTGTGTCGATTTCCTGCTTGGGGATACTGACTGATAAATGAGCGTGATACTGAATCTTGACCTCCCCCTTTTTAGACATCGTGGCATTAGTATAGAGCTGTACCGAGGCATCCCAGCTACTGATCCGGCAGATAGCACCCTCCAAGGGTGTCGGATCCCCAAATTCCAATTTCAACGCTTCCCGCAGATTCGGAAGCGATTGAGTAGCCTTGAACCCCAAAACGGGCTCCGGTCCACAAATTTTTGGCTTTGAACTGATTCGGACCTTGCGCTGAGCAGTCTGCTTTGTGTAGTATGATGGCGTAGTAAAGGCATCATCCAGGCCAGTAGGAGTAGTTTCCAATGTCTTGGGATTCATTCGATGGGACACATCCCCCATTTTCTCATCTAGATGGAGCAGCAGGTGTGGTGTGCGTGGCTGTTCAATAGGGTAACAGTCCTCCAGTGGCAACCAGGTATTGGGGTCTGGTAGGTCCGGATTGGACCATGCACCCATCTTCACCGTCCCACTTGATGTCGATCGACCATCGTCGTCCCAGTCTTGCTCGTAATTGTCGATGCCACATTCTATCCTCTGGAGTGTTTCGTCGGGCAAGTAGCGACAAAGGCTCGCGGTCTTTGGAACGTTAGAAGTGGCCCATGGGGTGCGATTTTCGGGGAAAAGACGTCTTGGGCTTTGTATTGTACAAGGTGTCTCCCCTAAATTTGAGCGTGTCGATCGAGTATGTAGTGCTGCGAGACCGTCAATTGAGCGGACATGAGCCATCGATCGGTGCCACATACCTAGGCCCATAGTGCTGGAGATTTGCGACATTTGGAGGTCAGATCCCCACGTACCGGGTTGTTTTGAAATCTGATAGACCTTTCTAAGACTGTACATTAAGGTTCTATACCCTATGAGGCTTGATGCTGATGCTTCAGTGTTGATGTAGACACGAAGTATTGCGGGCATCAGCCGGTCTTGGTTGACGCCGTCATGCTAAGGGATTGCTAAAATTAGCAAAGCAAGAGCGTCCTGGCAGTGGTAACGTAGGAGGAAAGTCCGTTTCAGGCGCAACTTCCGTACATCGTAAGGCTATGCAGGAATGTTCGCTAAAAGATGGAGACTTGGGTAAGAGTAAGTTGTTCTTTGCGCGCTTTCAAGACAACCATTTATCAACCGCTCTGCGGACCACGATAGTACTGTGGCAAATAGCTTTGGCCTTCCATACTCGGGCCCCCACTGGTTGAATAGGATTGCAATTGAGAGTGTCCTTCCATACTCGGGCCACCGCTGCTCGAATAAGATTGTAGGGGATCTCTTCGAGGCTGGCTAGAAGGCAGGGTGGATTGTAGTGGGGGAAGGACACTTGTCGAAGGCTGCGAAGGGTCCGGTAGGGTTCGGGCTAATGGCTGCGCTGGTCTATCGTATAATATCGCCGGAGCCTGTGAGGTGTAATAATCTGGACGCGAGGCGGGGAGAATGGAGCCGTAGGCTCTCTCAGGGGGTGGATGTTCCTCGATATCGTATCGCTGGTAAGGTCTTGGCTGTTCGTTTTGCGATGGAAGAGTTGACAGTAACGGACGTAGTGGTGGTATAGGCTGCGCGATTTGTGGTACCGGCCTGGACTGAGCACCCAAATACTGGCCTTGCTGATATTGGTAGGATTGATCTCTTGTTGGTTGCGGGTACTGATCTCTAACTCGCTGATCATATAGCGAATTGTTTGGTGCTGAGAACGAGTATCCAGAGTATTCATGGCGCGGCGAGACGAAAGGTGAAGAGGTGGAAGACGAGTTCGTTCGTTGATGGCCGAATGAGAAGTCAGACGGCGCGGTCCCAGAAGCAGACAAAGGCCCTTGGGAGTAATAAGAACTACGGGTCGCTGCTGTCAGGTCTCGCTGAGAGTGTTGGGTGTAAGGATCTCGACGTTGATGATCACCATCGGAGGCAACCCTCCTGTCCAAGCCGATAGATAGGCGTTGCCTTTTGAGAGGCGTTTCGTATGGGTCTCCGTAGGCGCCTGCAACGAAGCCTCCAGCTCGTTCGTCCTGCCCTTGTGACGGCGTGGCCTGATAGTCGACAGAGGATTGTTGAGGATGTCCATGTGCGGCGTTGGCAGAGGTAATGAATTCCGTAGGTGCAGCTCGCTTGCTGCTGACTTTTTAGTCTGAGGAGAGCAACGGTGCGGGTGGTCTTACCCTAGAACTCGAGGCTCTTTTCTAATCCTGAGCTTTACACCTTGATCACCAAAGGAGCGGGAGAGAAAGGTTGACTCGGACATGCCAGGAAACGCCCTGGGTGTAAACACTTGTCTTTGTTTTAGCATGATCCGCGAGAGCAAGATAGAAGAGACGGGCTCACCAGTAAAGGGATCTGAGATAGCAGATTTTATATAGGCAACTTTTGATCTAAAACACTCGTCAATGTGAAGGGTTCGAGCGCGAAACAGAGGAGGCTTACTTGAGCATCTCAAAGAGACTGAAACGGAGCCGGAAATCACCCTCGATCTTGACGGAGAGATCTGGAAACACAAAGAAGCCGCCGTCTGACAGTCATTGAGCAAGGCTACATATTGGGGAGCGTTCATTCTACTCACCAGTATTGTCAACATCTTTTAGTCGGTGTAGCGAGGAGACCAAAGTCCCTGCCAGAGCAGATTGGGTGGCAGTGTCTAAGGCTTCTCCTTGGTGAGCCGCAGCCAATTGTCCCGGACGACTGAGATCTGCGTCCTGAAGATTGACTACCATGAAAAAGTAGGGGCTCTGAAGATAGTTCCTGAAAGTGTCAGTGGTCACATCCGTTAGTACAATTGCTTGTTCTCGACATACTGAGCGGGATCTTCGGGGTCAATGATGTGTAATTGCACGATAGGTGGGGGATCGACCGGTTTGCGGTCTATATAGGTCACATAGTGTATCAGCGTCTCCAGGATCATCGGCCGAAATCAAGTCGAGTCTAACCTTTTTCCTTCGGTCCAGCAAAGGCCTTTGCCCGCTGTGGACCCTGGCGGACAGTCAATTTGTAGGCATCGCTGCGTGGCCGCATCGTCAGTAAGATGGGTGGCGATAAGCTAGGCCAGTGAGTCGATTGCAGTGGTAGTACCTTCCAAGCCTCCAAAGTTGAGCAGATTGTTCCTCCGAAACGATTGAGGCGTTCATAAATCTTGGATTGTAAGCGGAGCGAACAGACTCTTATGCTTCCACGGTCGACGACTCCGGTTTGACAGCTGCAATGCCAGAGAAACTCGTGAATTGGCGCATCAAGGGAGCGAATTCCTCACGTTTCTATGGTTTGCGAGTTGCCCAAGATTGGGTTGACTGGGTGGGAAAGAGATCAGCCCAATGGTCCTGAGTGGCGACAGCTTGGTACCCAGCCAGACGCCCAGTGGAGTCCAATATCGGACGCTTACTCTAAGGGCTTGATCTTGTGGCCATCAATGTGGGGTTGGAAGAGTAGCGGCAACGATAATGGCTTTTGGCTTCCTCGGATAGCCCACTCTCAAGGAAGGAATAACTACTTGCAAGCGAAGGCAGCCAAAATCCATGAACCAGAGGAGAAACCAAATGGAGGACAATGTTAGGGGAACAGATTTCACAAAGACGCGTTCGCCGGGTCGCAGTATACAAACAAGTATGTATTCGCCTCGGCGAGGCTCCGGTGGCAGCGGCAAAATTGAAGCTGAGGTCCAATGTTTGGTACCCTTGGACGCGTTGAGGCTAGTCCCGTGGATCGTGGTGGTAAGCTTTCTCCCGACTCCAGTCCATACACATCCGCACAAGACTGAAGTTTCTTGATAATTCTCAACCTGCCCACAGCTTGGCCGCAGCAGATCGATGCTGTCCGCCTGGCGGGGACGATGTTGGCAAGCTTCCGTTCCACCCAACCTTGGTTTCTGCCCAATTCAGTTGCTCCTTGGTCCCCCAGAGCAGCGAAATTTCGCCGTTCGTCAGTGCCACCGTGGCCTGGCCAAGGTTGGGACTACCACGGAGCCCTGTCAGCGCGATGATGGCCACGCTATCCTGCCTACAAGCCTCCTGCTTGATGCTCCTTGGGCGCCCCCCAAACGATAGGGCCCCAAGGTCGACCCTCAATTAGAATTGCCCAAGCAGTGGAATGGCCGTTGCGAGAACAATACTCTGACCTAAAACAAAGTCCAGTTTATGGCCAACTCTATCTCGATGTGGGAAGTCTGATACCGTTACGGCGACAATGCGAGGACTGCTAATCCTCGGTAATGGCGATCCTGGATCCGAAGGGAAAGCAGAAGATGTGACGACAGATCGATCGACTTGGCAGGAATTCGTGAATTGTGCGGCTCGAGGTCAGTACCTGAGAGAATGAAGAAGCAGAAGTCTTAGTCGCAGAATATGAGATCCATTGAGTATTGACGAGACCATGTCATTCGAGCACACCTCGCTTCTATGTCATATTACATATCTTTCCAAGGTACTTCGCCTACCACGTCTGCCCGCATAAACCGGGCGATGATTGACTTGAGCATCAAGCTTTGACATTGACGTTATCTATGAGGAGGGACTGGGAATGCAAGCCCCGATGTATCAAACATAGGATGGTCTGTGGTCTAGGAGAGCCTTGCCCGAATGGCTGTTGGCGTCCGCTAAACAAACCTGGTAAATGTCGGGCACTACTGCTGGAAAGGATCGCGCATTTCGCCTCAACTGTGATTGGATGGTCAAATTTGGCAGCCGTCCTTTTCCGCTGAGATGCTCCACACCACTCGGCTGCCATAAGATTCTTCAACACGCTGTGTTTCATTCGGTGACGCGCAAGGCGTCTGCCATCCTGAACAAAGGTGAAGTGCACCACTCCGCACGCGCTGGAAGTGCTGTTACAAATTGGCTACTGCAGCTAAAGGACTTAGCTTCGACCGAGGGAGTCGCGTGTACTTGACGTGCTAAGCTAAATCTCGGTTGGAGCTCCAAATTGTCTTCGAGGCACAGGCTTAAATCGAAAGCATAACCGAAAAGGTTTGAAAGTGGCGTTGCAATCTGGAAAGCCATGTCTCAATGTGGAACGATGTCTCGTTTACGTTTGCCTCTTGAGCCCAGCACTGACGGCTCGCCTTGCCCGCCCTGACAGCCTGCATACTGGCGTGTTGCATGCGAAACGGCTCCATCGTGTGTCTGAGGGTGCAGATGGCTAATGCAGCCCAAGAGTGATCGGCGAATCAGATCATCAAGAATTCCACTTTTAAGCTAAGGGAGACGGTCATGCATTCATCTCTGTATGGCGTCCGGGGCAGCAACGGGATAATCCGACCGTGCCATTGGCTGTATAGCAGAACCTTTGACTGCACGTACGTCTCCAAAACACGAGTCATACCAGGTCGCTATGGAAACCTCATGAGGCCTCCACTCCCCTAGCGTATTTGTACCTGAAATCACCAGCCCATCCGCATATTACGTGCCCGATTCGGCGCTGAGACATTTCAATGGCAATCTTGTGACCAGGTCATCACCTTGCGCCACGCTATCGTTCTCGTACCCGCCAGCGCACACTTGCGATGTATGAGATTGCAAAGGCAGTGGTCTGCTTGATCTATTCGCGCAACGAAATTTAGTGGAATTGTACTGATGCACATAGCCACTGTCACTACCACTACTACCACAACCATATCCATTACATTATATTATATTACATTATAATAGCTACAACTGACGGGGAAACCAGGAGCGAATCCAACCAGGACGCAACAGGCTAATTCGAACGACCCGTGATGCAACAAAAGAGTGGATTCTTCGCTAGTGGTATCAGACGTTCAATTTGATGCTCGAATCCCCAAAAGGATGGACCAAACAGAGGGCTGCCTTGGAGGAACCGAATGCGGGACTGCACATCGCTGCAGTCGCCGATCCCTACTCCGTGCGTCTTCCCAACCATGGCCAACCCTTGGATGTGCTTTAGGCTATGCAGCGTTGACAGCGGTGATCGCGCGGCAGGGGGCAGATCATGCCAGGGTAAGGTCTGCCACGGCGGCGAAAGCTGCAGTTACCACCAGGCAACGATGCGATGCTTGGCTTGTACGCTACAACCGGCCAAACGGATGATACCTCCATGCCCGGTGCAATGCTAGTGGTGCAAGGCATGTTTTGTGATTGTGATGCATATCAAACTCGCCTCCTAACCGAGGTAGTACATACCCAGAAGTACGGAGTAGAAGTACCAGTATGGACTTCTGAGTTCTGACATCTGACCCGCCCCTCGGCCGCTAGCCTGCGTGGCTGCGCATCGACCCGCTCAGACCCCGGTAACATATCGAAATCGTTCGCAAATCGCAAAGCAGATCGCAACCCCTTGCTTCCATTCCAAGTTTCAAACATCGTGCAACTACCCCCTCGAGCCTTCACAATCTTCGAGCGAGTCAGAACGATGTGACAAGGATATTTGCATCTCCTCGGGCACTTCTGGGGACGCTGCTGAGAGAATATTGAATTAACGAAAGATCTCGTCCCACGACACCCTCACTTCAGGGAGCATTTGAGGACTTGCAAAGATGTGAGCGTCTCTACCTCGCTGTGTGACTCTACCATGAATCATCGTGGGTGGACATAATCGGAGTATTGCCAGCAACATCGCCTGGCTTACTATGTATGTTGTATTTCCTGCTTTCTGTTGGCCAACTCCCGTCGGCAGCCCCGCCCCTCCCGCAGATGACCCAAACAAATACCCGCTGCTTACCATGGTACTGTTGTTTTCAGCCTCTCACCACGCCACATCGCCTGCAGCATGGCACATGTTGTTCCAGGTTGACACATATATCTCACATTGGTCGTGTGCTGCCTTTTGCGACCTGTCTCATTGCACGCGGTACCTCGGTGTCAAGCTAACAGAGGCATTCCTTCGTCCGTACCCTCAAGAGTGTTCGGTATGGTTGCAGCATAAACTCCGTGATGCGATTATTTCCATGCACCTCGTGAAAAGTATGAACACTGCTTCGATGCGAAATGGAGGCCGTGGTGGAGTGCAGTGCAGCTGAAATTGTCTAGCGTGTGTACACCACCAACAGCACCACTCGCTTTCTGTTCGACAAAGCCACCTTAGCCACGACCTACAAAGGTTTCCGAAACTTTGGATCTCCGCTAGTTTGTTCCCGCGCACCATGAGTACGTTGAAAGCCATCCGGTTGGTAGTTCAAGATCCGGAAAGTCACCATTCCAAATGCTCACCGAGCTTCGCCGAAATCCATCCGAATCCAGGCCATACCCTTCCAAATCCACCATACCAGTGGTTCCAAGGCTGTACCGTTCACGATCTCGGATCTGAAAGCCACCTGGCGCCACGTGGGAACCACGATATCTCTAGCCATGTGAGATCTCGCTATATGCTCCTCTCTAAATTGGCGGAAGCCATCTCCGATCATTGACATCCGGTTATATAAGGTAGACACTCAAAAACCGGATTTTCAACTTTCGCATGACCGTTTTCTCGGGTTCCCTGGTGATTTGACGAGCCACGTGGTTATTGTTAATTGTCATGCAATGTGCAACCACAGCAGAACGCATTTTACACGTGCAGTATTGGTACACCGAACACGACCAAGCGACGTTGAACGTGAGACACAAAAGATTTCGATGTCCCATGCGACTATCCGTACAAAGTCCCCACTCTCTTTCGTGGATGCAAATACCCGCAGCCGGACATCCCGAGCCAAAGACAAGTTCAAACCACCTGGGATCTCATCAGTGATCGCACCCGCAAGAAATACATTTCTGTGATCCTGTTCAAGCTTCTAGCCCTTGCCGAATCACAAGAGTGATCTCAAATAATGCAGTATGCACCACACTCTGCACTCCTCTCCAGTCCCTGCCAAATCAACGACCAAGGCGGTGGGGACACCGGACGTCTCCAAGAAGCAACGCAGCAAGTATAGCCCTCGATCTCTCCCGATTCGGATGGAACGGTCTACGTCTACAACCACCAGATGGAACTACCTACCTCCTTCCATTTTCCGAGTGTCGAGTGATTGGATTCAAGTGTAGGAGGCTGCTCGCCTCTCCAACGATACGAACCTCAAACGATAGGACCGTGGAGGTACAAGTGATGCGGCTGCCGGGGAACAGTCACCCCAATCGGTACCCAGGGCAACAGTCAAATCCCTCCCCTGCTAAAACCCGGCGACGGTGTACTATCAATACCGAGAAGAACATGATGGAATTCGTCTCTGGCTAGGCATACAATCGGTTCGGAACAAGGCTAGCTATCAAAGCATTTGGCAACCTCGAGATATCAAAGACTTACGTATCCTGGAGCAAGCGCATGAAGCCACGACGCTCCTTATCTCTATCTCTCAACAGCCAATATCCGATCGTCAAGCTATCCCATATCCCATATCCCATATCCCATATTCCATATCCTACGGAGGATGACACCAAAAGTCTTGAGCAAGCGCCAAGTCTACAGGCATCAGGGTACCTAGATGTTTAGCTTGCTTCTGGGGATGGATCATGCAATACGAGGGTGCGGCTTCCGGGTTAACTGTCCTCTCCAGCTCATCAGAAGATGGGTGCCCTTCCCGTTAGCGCCAACTCAAGACCTTTGGTGTCATTCCGCTCTTAAGCTATCTCTAAGCCTTTATTAAAGATACTGAAGCGTATATTCATCTTGAACCTCCTCGCAATCAACATGACCGAACATAATCACAAGGTATCCAACCTTTCTGCCGGTATGCGAGGGAGTTGCATAGCATTTCATAGCGCAAGACGGTGCGAAGTAGTACTAGCACATAAACGCACTTTACACGTTGTATATACGGCCTGATATTCATTCTCGCATTATCGCATTATGAAAAGTCATAAAAGCTACAAACCAAAACCCTATGCTATGCTCCACAATGAACAACTAAAAAGAAAGTCCAATATCAACAACCTCATTTAAAGAAACAGAGACAATTCCATGCCACAAACTAGAGACTCGTCATTCATACTCGCACCTCATGCACATATCCAATACGACAGGACAAAAAACATCAAGTCGTGCAAGCAGCCCATCATCAAAGCCATCCCCCATCCCCTTTCCCCCCACCCAAAACCAACTTCGGCATCTCCAACATCGGCGCCGCCTCCTTCTTCTTCGGACTCTTCTTCGGGCTCACCTGCCTCACCTCTTGCTTTGGCCCCTGTCTGACATCCTGATACAACCATCCATCTTCCATCGCGGCGCCAACCCACGTAGACAACGCCTCGTGCACGCAGCCGTAGAATTTCTCCTTGCACGTTCGGAAACTGGCACCCATCACCTTTTCAAAGTTGCTGTCCTTGAGCTCTTGGCGGAGGCTGTTGCGCTCCTCCTGGCTCGGTAGAGCGGCGATGATGCCGTTCAGGAGGTCCAGATGGGCGGTGATGTAGTTCGTAGCGTCCCACTCTACGCCACCTATGTATGGCGCCGCCGGTACCGGAGGGTGTTCACGTGGGAGATGCCTCGCAGTGTAGGTCTGCGCGTTATTTGAGATCACTGGGTACGGGATGATGTTGACATGGTGGAGGAAGATCCAGAAAACTTCCTTGACGACGTTGTCGAGCTCTTTGTTCCATACACGATATGGCCGTGGATGGTAGATCGAGGTGATGAAGTTCGGCGCCTGAGCTTCCTCCGGAGCCGAAGGATCATGTAGATATGTGAGAAGAGTACGAGCTCGGCTGGCAAGGTCCAACGATGTCGAGCTGATCAAATAGGCTGAAAGGAGATTGATGATGATGGTGCGTGTCGTGTACTCGCTTGGGCCCTTCTTCTCTTTGTCGAAGAGCATAGCAAGCAATATTGGAAAGAGTGTGGATTGCATCTCAGATAGCTGGTGAAGCGCTGAAGACGTCGTGGACAACCCCTTCAAGCACAACAGCGTCTCGTGGAGCAGAGTGTCTTCGTGTTCCACCCTCCATTCGACCTTGATGATGCGGTACAGAAGCTCCACGATTTCGGTCATACCGCCCTCTGCGATGAAGGTATCCACCCAGCCTACAGTCTCATTCCTGAGGAGCTGCCTGAGCTTATGGATCTTTCCAACCTCCACCTTTTCGGGCTGTTGGACCTTCCTCAGATATGAGATGTAGTCTCCGGGTACAGCCGGCCTGTTTGCTCTGCTGAAGAACGGTAAACCCTGACCATTCCTGTCAGAAGTCAATGACTTGGAGGACTCTGATGGCGTGAGGCCGCCAGACTTAGTTCTCTGGTGAGAAGTCGGGCGCTCAGATTTCTGCTTTTTCGACGGTGATTGATCACCTTTGCTGAATGTGAATGTGCGACTTCTAGGCCGTGACTTTTTGTCTGATTCTGCGGACACGGCTCTTTCAGATCCATCCCCAGTATTACCAGCAGTAGCGTTCTCGGTCTGGGATCGTTCTCCAGTGCCCGGCCTAGATGACTGCATTCTCAGTCCCTCGCTACTCGACGCTGATCCAGACCCAGAAGTATTGTTAGTAATAAAGTCGGCTTTAATTTTGGTGTCCAAAGATCTCATCTTGTCCCGAGTATTCTCTGGTACGTTCCTTGCATCTAACAGAGTCTCGAACGCAGATTCAATGGCCTGAGGGTCCAGGTCGGCGCTTGAAGGGGTTTCTAACGGCTCTTTGGGCAGCTCTTTCGCCTTGCCATTGAAAGCTGCGACTGCGGCCATCACGCGTGATCCACGCTTCCCCACTGTCAGTCCTGGACCCGCGAAATCGTCGCTAACTTTGCGTGGCTCAATGGTTGGTCTCTGGCTGGGACCCGTGTTCTTTATACTAGTCGCTTGTTGACTTGAAGCTGCAGTACTTGAACTTTTGTCCCTAGCAGATCTTCGCAGACCAGACACTGTTTCAGCGAAATTTTCTCTAGTAGGCCGAGGTGCCAAACATTCTGACTTTGGTCGTGGCTTAGCTTCTGATCTTCCAGACAATGTCGGCTTTTGAATATCGTGGAAATTCCTCTGCTTCGCTGGTGAGCGTTCCCAAACCATATATCGTCTCACTTCGTCGTCGATACTCTTCCGATCATTCAGAGGAATCTTGTAGGTACTCGGAGGCTCCTGAACGCCTTTGGTTGCAAATTGTGCCCAGATTGGGGGCGGTACCAGGTCCGCCGTGCTTGGGGGCGTCTGGTTTTCCTTATCCTTCTTGGGTCGTGCATTCTCATCTTTGAGACCTTTTGATGATCTTGGCCTTGACAACAATGCCGAGAGGGCGGTAGAGGACCTCGATTTCTTCATTGGGCTGTCATCCTCCTTCACCGACTTCTTCCTCGGCGACTTGAGCTTGTCCTTCTCCGCCCGCATATTGAATGATGTCAAGCGATACGGGTTCTCGGTCTCTGCACAAGCCAGGGTATGGTCCTTACGTATGTCGGCCGATTTCCTTGGCGAGGCCATCACAGAGCTTCTGTTCCCGCTATCTTCTCTGAGGTGCAGGCGAGTATGCGGGTGGTCTGGTGGTAGCATCGAGCCATGTAGATGCCCATCATCCTTTCTGGTCTCGGTCTGTTCATTCCAATCGGTGTATGGAGCGGTAGCTGTAGGGGTACGCTGGTGATTTCCGGGGATGATAGATTTCAGGACAGAGGATTTTGTGCGTCTATGGTGGGATGCTCCAGAGGGTGGGTTTGCATGATTATTAGAATTCATGCCGGTAGAGTTCCTATAACACAACTAGACGATGAGCCTATCGTAGGTCAATCCACTAGAGCAGAGACATTACCAATAAACACTGGTCTGCTCCAAGCACACTGAGAATATTGTGGAACGACTATGACGAGAAACATCCCTCGTTTCAAGCAGCTTCTGTCATCTCAAGACATGTTATTCATTGGCTTCGTATCGACCGCCAGGAAAGCTGTCAAGTGGAGCGATTATGGAAGTCGGAGCAGTCATTGTGTTTCTTTAACCGCTCTATAGGGCTAGCGGGTCGTTGGCAGGGCTCCCAAGCAGGGACGACCGATAATTTCCCGTTCTCGTAACATCAGTCAGATCTCTCTGCTAATGATGTACAGTTCCTATATAGGTGGTTGCCAAACGTGGACTGTGTATGGGAGAAGCGGCGATCGTTTTTGTGGACTCTTCTCTCGGTTTTGTGCAGTCTGGCGAGCCCAGCACGTTGGTTTGCAGGTACGCCTCGAAGGTCCTACAAGAGAAAAGAATCGTAGCTTCAGTGCTCTGCAACAGCAACAATCTCACAGGATATAATTCGTCATTCCTTTGCACAGTTTCTGCTTTACCTTCCTGAAGCATTTTGATGACGCAGCGACCCCCTCAATTCGGAAGAAGTCGGGATCTTCAAATTTTAGCTTCCCAAGCTCCCATTCCGCCGCTGCTACCAGCGTGTTCTCGATTTGGTTCTTGCCAGGCTCCAACATCGTATGCTCAATAGTAAACATCGTCAAGCATGAATTGTCCCTCGCGCAACGATGAAGCTCTGGAACACGAAGGCTGGAACCAAAACCCTTCAGCATTGGCCGCGGATTTAACAACCCGAGAAGACCTCAATGGCAAAGTCAACCGTCGAACAAACCAAGACTCAAGTAAAGAGGCTGAAGATGCTCGCACAGAATCGCAGATCAACAATGTTGCAGATTCTAAGCCACTACGAGACGAGATCCGACGACCATCCTCAGGCGTTCGTAATGAAGATGGCTGGATAGCACAGCCTGGGGTCCCCAACGCAGATATTCAGCGAGGACTAGAGCATCGAAGAGACGGCTCGAAGTCATTTCATTCCTCCTATGAAGTTTTTCCAGCGTTGGAAGCGCCGAAGACTCATGACAGCCAAAAACCAAGTGGGAAGTCCCCTTCTCGGAGAAGCGTCGCCCCCCCGGATAGAAGGCCCAATCTTCTTCGGACTCTTGCGCAAGTCCTTCGAAAGTTTCTTGGGTTCGTTGGACCTGGATTTATGGTTGCAGTGGCCTACATTGACCCTGGCAACTACTCTACAGATGTAGCTGCTGGTGTAGCTACTGAATTTAGGCTGCTCTTCATTGTCTTGATGGCGAATATCTTCGCCATTGTGTTACAGTCTCTAGCTATTCGGCTTGGAACGGTTACAGGACTGAATTTGGCAGAACATTGCCGCGCTCATCTACCAAGGTGGCTAAACCTCTCCTTGTACCTTCTTGGGGAGACTGCCATTATAGCAACCGACATCGCCGAGGTGATTTTCTCCAAGCATACTAGGTAATCTATTCTAATCAATTCCTAGGTCATAGGCTCGGCTATTGCACTCAACTTGCTCCTGAAAGTTCCCATGGTATGGGGCTGTATCATTACAGTAGTAGACGTCCTCATCATCCTCATATTTTACAGCCCCAGTGGCTCCATGAAACGGTTGCATTATTTTGAGTACTTTGTTGTGGCTTTGGTATTGGGGGTAGTTATTTGTTTTTGCATCGAATTGTCTTTCATTCATCGTCACTCGAAGACTTCTGTGGGAGAGGTGTTCAAAGGATATCTTCCCTCGTCTGCAGTCGTCGAGGGTCAGGGAATCTACCTCAGCTGTGGTATTCTCGGTGCCACTGTCATGCCCCACAGCTTGTACTTAGGAAGCGGTATGGTCCAGCCTAGACTCCTCGACTTTGACACCAAAGCGGGAAACGCCGTTCCTGACTCAACGGAGCGCAGCAACAAAATCGTCTATAGACCGTCTTTAGAAGCGATTCGATCGTGCCTAAATTACTCTACTGCGGAGATTATCATCGCGCTTTTTACCTTTGCCCTCTTCGTCAACAGCGCCATTCTCATCGTAGCCGGTGCCTCGCTATCATCAACCAGCTCCGAAGAGAATGGAAACCTATTCGGTGTCCATGATCTGCTTTCGAGAACGTTGGCCCCAGCCGCCGGGACAGTCTTTGCGCTTGCCCTACTTTTGTCCGGCACTTCCGCTGGAATAGTATGCACGATAGCTGGCCAAATGCTAAGCGAGGGTGCATTACAGTGGAAGATCGCTCCTTGGCTTAGACGTTTCGCTACACGGACGATCAGCATCATACCGAGCACCATCATTGCTGCTTCAGTGGGCAAAAAAGGCCTGACAGCTGCCTTGAACGCCACCCAGGTGGCCCTTAGCATTGCTCTACCTTTCATATCTGCGCCTCTGATATACTTCACTTGTAGGAACAAGTACATGGTGGTGGGTGGTACGAATGCTTTGCGGACAGACGAGGGAGAGGACGAGCTTGAGATGGACCATGAGCTTGACGCGAAGAAGATGAGGAACCACTGGGTGGTTTCAGTCCTTGCTGTACTGGTATGGCTTGTGATAACGGTAATGAACGTGGCGTTATTGGTACTGCTGGCGTCAGGTAAATGAACGTGGCATTGGAGCAGGACGTCGGCGTATTGTTCCGCGTTCGCAGTTGATATGCCTGACATCGTAGTGTATATAACGGCATAACTATTAGGCTTGATGGAGTTGAGGATGGAGAGAGACGCAAATTGATCATGATCTTGTCTATGATCATACCAGCAGGGTCTCGGATAATCTTACCCAGGGTACACTTGTGCAAGTCGGGGCAACCTCGCGATCTATGGATATAAAGCCCAAGACTCTTCCTTTTTTCACAACTGTATCGCATACGGCACGCTCTCAACGCCATTCAATGCCCATTAACGCCCTGCCTTTCAATCGCTTCGTATCCCTACCCTGCAGCTTCCTTGACCTTCCCGCCTTCCGGCGGTTCATCAACAAAACTCGGCACCTCATCCTGCATGAACCCCGGCATCTCCCCCACCCCCATACTTTGCCCGAAACCCCCCTCCATCTCCGCCTCTTCCCCCAACGCCTCCAACTCGGCATCCAGCTCCGCCTCATCCACATCCTCGGGTACATCATAGCTCCGACTCATGCTCTCCTGGATATCATTCCCCACCTCCATCAAATCCTGCATCTCATCCTGCATGCGTTCAATCTTATCGATATCCACCTTCCCATACTGTTTCCGCAGCGTCTTATTGGTGTCTTTCATCACATCCACAGTCGTCATTACGTTTTTGAGATTATCGGTCATCATGGACGCTTGTTCCATATTCCACGACTGCTGTTGGAGTTGGTCGCGCTGGCCTTCGTACATTTTCCGCCGTTGGAGGATCTTGAGGGCTTTCTGCTTGAGGGCGGTTTTGCCGGGGCCGTCGCGCATCTTGGACATTCGTTGTTGGTAGGTTGTTAGTTCGGCGTTTAATTTGGCGAGCTTGACGTCTATGCCTTCGACGTGGGTGTCTGTCTGCTTGCTTGTTAGCATTTGTTTTTGCGGGGAGGATGGGGAACGCGGACGTTGGAGATGGCGCTGTTGAGGGTGGGTTTGGGGCCGGTGTTTTTGGCACCGAAGAGTCGGTTCATGATTGCGGGAACTGTCTGTCTTGTGGTTGTGCTAATTGTAGTAGGGTTGGTGCTGGGTCACCAAGCTCAAGGTAGACATGAGTCCCAATACGTCTGCCTGCGTTTTGAAGTGAGTAGATTGACGTAGAGCTCGGGCCATGCCCTCGTGCGCTCGGTTCCGGGAATATCAATAGCTACTCCGTAAGGCTGACCAAATCATCAAGAGGACAGCGAATAGATTCAACTATATCCAGCTGTTCATCATCGCAATTGAATATCGCTATGGCTGCAGTGATGCTTCTGTCAAGTGAAACTTTTCACTTTGGTAGTTCCGTCCACATGCGACGCGCGAAATTTCGAAAAGGGGCTCAAACGGGCCGTTCCAGGGGTGAGCTTGTCAGTGATCACTAACATGGCAGAAGAAATCACCTTCAATGCACTTCCCTCTGCTCCAGAGATAGAAGGTAAGATTTACGTGGTATATGAAACTGTAGGCTACATAGAATAGCTGTAGAGTTGTATGATTATGTGAAGAGAATGAGCCAGGTGGTTGAGCTAGAATTGCGGGTGCCAGGCGCTAGGCGGGGCGCCGCAACATTGAACCTGACTTCGTGTTGGCCCCAAAGCTCTCCGACGTTACGGACCCATACATACGAGCGAGCTATCACTTCTTGAGGTGGGTTAGCAAAATTGGTTGTTCGAGTATATCGGGGACCCTTCGACTGGTTTCAGGCCCTATCTCAGCGACCAAATCAGCCACCAGAAAGGTCACCGAAAGAAGCCGATAACAAAGTCTGAACACGACAGAGCTGTCACGCGCTTGCAAGAGTTGGACCCCATCTACATCAGCCGCGGAAATCTTGATTTCAGATTCTGATGGGCACTACATGCGAATGTGAACAATCCATTCAAAGACAACAGCCTGCGTATGGGGACCGCCTGGGTATCGGGAGCTACGTATATGACTACTTTGAGAGCTCTATACTGTACAACATCGCAACCGACTCACCCCATCGATCGTACGGAATACGAAAAGCACCTCATAAGATAAGTCAAGATGTTCTGGCGGTTTGGTGGATATGCCAATGTGTCGACTTTGAATAACATACTCGAGAAGCCAGATGTCACCCTGGAAGAAGTCTTGGACGAGTCAGATCTCATACAAGAATTGAAGCAGTCAAACTCAAAGCTCATCGAGTTCTTAAGAGACGAAAACGTCTTGCGAAGGTTACTAGAGCTTGTCACAACTCCACCAACACCCAGACCTGAAGATGAAGCGGAGGACGAGGACAGTGAAGAAGAGATCATCCGTGAGAAGTCGATGAGCCCATTTCGGAGAAGGAAGAAGGAGAAACCACAACGACAGGAAGAGATTGAAGAATGGGACAAGGCAGACAAGGCACGAGGGCAGAAAGCTTACACAGCATGCGAGGTCCTTTCGTCGGAGACTTGGTCAATATTAGAGTCGTTAATGGAGAATCAACAACTACTGCGGACATTCTGGGAATTTTTGAAAACCGATGCGCCACTGGACTCGACGGAGGCAGGCTACTTCACAAAAATCAATGAGACTCTGCTCGACAAAAAGACAGAGGAGATGGTCCGCTTCTTGCAAAGCTTAGACGATGTGATACCTACGATGCTCAAGCACATCGACTGTGCGGCGATTATGGATCTGCTGCTCAAGATTATCAGCATGGAGAAAAGCGAAGGCGGTATGGGCGTAGTTGACGTATGTAACTGGATTCTCGACCAGCAAATATTAGTCTGCTAACATGAAAGCAGTGGCTGCAAACTCAGGACCTCATACCTCGTTTGCTTGCTTTCCTAGAGAAAAACAACGCTCCAGGCACCCAAACAGCTGCCGGCGACTTTATCAAAGCAATAGTCACAATCTCAGCCAACGCTTCCCAAAACGAGCAATCCTGTATTGGCCCCAACAATTTAACCCGACAGCTCGTCTCCGAACCTTGCATCGAAAATTTACTTAGTAATATGCTCCGAGGCGGGAACCCTCTTACCGTCGGAGTTGGCATGATCATTGAGGTAATCAGGAAGAATAATTCGGACTACGACCCAGACGTTGGGGCTGGTCCGGATTCAGTCCCATCGAGCAGCGATCCAATCTACTTGGGTACCCTGTTACGATGTTTTGCCAGGCGTGTGCCAGACTTCATGGGACTGCTTCTAAGCCCAACACATGCCGTGGCGGACGGCAACAGCCAGATTACGATCAAGAGAAAGGAGCTAGGGGTCGCCTTCGGCAACAAAATCGAGCCTTTGGGGTTTGATCGCTTCAAGACGTGCGAGCTTATGGCAGAACTTTTACATTGCAGTAATATGGGTCTACTGAATGAGCGAGGAAGCGAGGCCTTTGTTCGGCAAAGAGATGAAGAGCGAGAGCGATTGAAGGCGGAAGGCGCGTTAAATGTTAGGCCTCCTGAGTCAGCCATCACAGAGTTCTCGGAAGATAGCGCCAACTTTACCAACGGAGTTTCTCCTCTGGGCTTGAATACGGGGGCGGAAGAGACTCGGAAGCTCGAAGTCCAGAATAACGCTGAGGATGACGGATTCGAGGACGTTGGCAGCTCTGCCGATCTCGCGGAAGACATCCAGGATGATTTTGACGAGAAAGACGAAAAGTCACCTTTCAAGATTGACTCTGAATCACCGACAACATTGATGCCCAGCCTGCCCAGGGAGGCGAAACCTCGATTAGACCTAGACGAAGATTTTGTTGATGAGCCTCTAACCTCTCCAAGGCTCGAGTCGGTGGACGAGAAGGAAGCCGAAATGCCAGAGGCTGAAGGCCCGGAGCCACTAGAGGCCGACATTGAACAGGAGCCGGAGTCCCCTACATCTGGCTTGACTTCTGCCGTGGACCACCTCGCAGTCAACGAAGACACATCCATGCTGGATCACCCGACATTTGCATCACCAGAGCCGCAAGCGACCGAAATGCCAACAGAGCCACCAGCGCACCAAGAACTAAGCAGGCCGAGTACAAGTGCAGATGCACCACCTTTACCGCATCGAGAACGAAACCTTGAGCCTCAAGCAGTCGAAGAAGATACTGATCGAGGCATACCTCCGCATCCAGATGATAAGCCAGCGCCATTATTTGCAAGTCGTCCACAAGATCCTTCGCCAGACGAAACCATAAGGCCAGCGGAAGACAGATTTGACGGCAGCAATGGCGAAAGGACCCTTGATACGTCTCATGCAGAAGAGGGAGACAGTAATCGATCCGTACTGATGAGTGGCCCTGACCAAAGTTTCGCCCCTCAATTCGAGTACGATGTCGATGGTCAGCCAATGGTTGGGGACTTCTTGAAGATGATGTTTGTCGAGCACCGTGTGGTACCTACAATTCTTGTAAGTCGTCTGAATGGTCGCCCTGCGCATCAACACTGACGTGGATCGTCAAAAGGATTTTTTCTTTCGATTCCCCTGGAACAACTTCCTTCACAATGTAGTATATGATGTTGTACAGCAGGTATTTAACGGCCCCATGGAAAAAGGTTACAATCGGACCCTTGCTATTGATCTTTTCCAAACCGGACGCATTACGGAGCGAATAGTTGAGGGCCAAGCAATGAGTGATGATGCTCAAGTGAAAAACAACATGAGATTGGGTTATATGGGACATCTGACCCTCGTCGCAGAGGAAGTGGTCAAGTTCAGCGATCGCCATCCGCCAGAACTGTTATCACAAGTGGTGCTCGACAGAGTGACAAGCCGGCAGTGGAGCGAGTATGTTGAGAATACCCTTTCAGAGACACGAGAAAGGGACAATGCCATTCTCGGTGGTGTCAGACCAGACATGTCTCTGGGTCCACGGCAAGCAGTCCTCAACGCGGTCAATGCAGCCCACGGCTTCGGCACTGGCGCCTCTTCCGCTCTCGCGAATGCTGGGCTCAACGGGAATACAGGTCTGGACTCCATGGACCTTGCCAGTAATGGCAGCGGTACCTCGAATGGTGCTTTCGGCCTCAGCAGTGGGGGCTCATTGCTCAGCGGCTTCGGAAGCTCGAGCGATGAGGAGGACGAGGAGATGGAGGAGATTGACGAGGGTGATGCAGGCGCTAGCCAAGATCCAGTGGGTAATCTTTCCTTTGAAGACATCGACATGAGCGATTACTAGAGCACCTCCACATCAGCATTTACTGCATGCGTTGGAACATGGAGTCATGCATTGGAGCCGAGTACAAGGCAAGCGGCATTGAAAGGCATCTACGTGTTTTTTTGGAGTATATGCAGCTGGGCAATCAAACAGCATGGCAGCACTCAGCATTCACTTTTCTCCCCTACATGTTTTGGTATCTGCCTTTTGTGATGAGCTACTATATATCCTGTCATGCATCTGCTCTTGCTGCATCCTGCTCTCGTTCTCTCCTGCAGTCTCTCCTTTCGTCCATACACCCTATCTCTATACCAGCGCCTTCCCTAGCATCAAAGGCTAACAACGATATCCGTGTAGTTCCTACCAAACCACCCAAATCTCTCCGTAACGCCAACACCACCCACCGACCCACCCCCAGCTCC